>ERZ780162.17-NODE-17-length-187933-cov-10.688942_pt1 | contig 187933 bp, 213 predicted proteins | sample MGYA00511474_ERZ780162 | MGnify/ENA primary metagenome ERZ780162 (study PRJEB29588, sample SAMEA2143633) | human gut metagenome | biome: human gut; feature: human-associated habitat; material: faeces | place: Denmark | collected 2008/2010 ...
TCTGCCGCAGCGAGATGGGCAACGCCTTCTCCGAGCTCAACGACCCCATCGACCAAAGAGAACGCTTCCAAAAGCAGGTGGAGCTGCGGGACAAGGGCGACGACGAAGCCGGCATGATGGACGAGGACTTCATCACCGCTCTGGAGTACGGCCTGCCCCCCACGGGCGGCCTGGGCATCGGCATCGACCGGTGCGTGATGATGCTGACCAACTCGGACAGCATCCGGGAGGTCATTTTGTTCCCCACTATGAAGCCGTTAGATTAAAAAACACTGATATTTCAACGGTCCTGAGACTTTGACCAACGAGATTTACGACCAATTTACGACCAAATAGAGAGAACACGCGAGGAGTGGGAAATGCGTTAGCTTTTCCCGCTCCTTTTTATTGTTAGCGCCCCGACTATGCGGGGGTTATTGCTTTGACTAACTGGCGCTTGACTTTGCTGCAATCATGTGAGGTCAACCTTTTCGGGTTCGGGCAAGTCATTTCCCCTTATTTAATTTTGTCATATAATCTTTGTACCGTATGTCCAGGGTATTATTTCTGAACTGGAAGACAGCGGCTACAAGCTCGGCATTTATGGGCCGAAGCCTGTTTGCAAATTCATTCGTGGTACGTACAGCGCAACAGAACGCTACATGATGATTTCTGATAGCCCTGGTTGGGGCGAGTCCGGCTGGTCTTCTTCTGAGCAGGATTTTGATGACTGGAATATTCGGCAGTATGAGTGGAATCAGCCGCTCCCCGGAGTTTCTTCTGTGGTCATTGATGAGTGTGAGTCCTCCGACTACGGTGGCGGTGGTTGGAAACTGAACTGATTTCATAATATGTAGGTAAACTCTTCAGGGTGGCCCCCAAAGACGAGTGGTTTCCATCGGAAGCCACTCGTCTTTTCCATAATAACAAATTTTGATTAGTAGGTAAAACAAATGAAAAACATTGTTCAAATATTTTATGGAACCCCGGATAGTTGGTTCTATGCCGTAATAGCGCTTGTCATACTAGACTATATCACTGGAGTATGTGCGGCAATCCATAGCAGGGAATTATCAAGTGAAATAGGTGCTAAAGGCATTGCAAAAAAGATAACGACATTTGCAGTCATCTCACTTGCGCATATTCTTGATGAATACGTGCTGAAAGATGGTGGAGCGATACAAACCATGACCTCCATTTTCTATATCGTCAATGAAAGTATCAGCATTTTGGAAAATGCAATTCGAACGGGTCTGCCCGTCCCTGAAAAGCTGAAAAGTATTATCAGAAGTCTGGGTAAAAGTGAAGAAAGTTCTGAAATTAGTGACGAAAAGGAAGGAAAATGACAACATCTTTTCAACAAATCAGGCTGATAAGTTTAGCAAAATATTCATCACAACATTGACTAAAATAATGAAATGTGGTATAATATACGAGTAAACAGAAAGCACCTAAGCACCAAAGAGCTTAGTAGGGAGGAGTCGAAATATGTCCGTCAAGCCAGAGGCTGTTATCTATACAGATGGTTCATGTCTTGGGAACCCCGGCCCTGGCGGCTGGGCGTCCATCGTGATAGTTGGTGGCACCACACAGGAGATGAGCGGCGGGGACCCCTCCACGACAAATAACCGGATGGAGCTGCTGGGGGTTATCAATGGCCTGAAATCTCTCCGTGGCCCTCACATCGTGAAGATTTTTTCAGACTCCAAATACATCACGGACGCTTTCAATAAGTACTGGCTGAAAAGCTGGAAAAAGAACGGTTGGAAGCGGAAGGATGGCCCCCTTAAGAACGAGGAGCTGTGGAAGGAGCTGGATGCCCTTACGCAGAAGCATATCTGCACATTCGTATGGGTCAAGGGCCACGCCGGAAACCAGTACAATGAGCGGTGCGATGAACTGGCAGTCATTGAGAGCCGGAGAGCAAGTGGTGAGTGGACCAACGAGTGGGAGGCCCAGATTGGCGAAGATGACAAAGCTCCACAGAATGATAGTCCAGAAAGCACCGAGGCCATTGAGGCGTTGGAGGATTACATCAGAACAACGAATAAAGAGATTATCGGAGTAGAGACTCCCTGCGGCAGCCTGCCGTTCTGCGAGTATTGTGCAGGCGGCTCCGTGCAGTGTATCTGTGCAAAGGCATATATGGCATACCGGAGGGATGTTCGCGCACAGAAGGAATGAGGAGAGAGTATGGAGTGGATTCAAAATCCCAATCAGTATAAGAGCGTTGAAGAGGCGATTCTGGGTATGTCCGGGCAGACAGAGCTGGAGCTGCTGTCCCCGGATACTGTCCCGCCTGACTGCGTAGATGGCATCCCGGAAGCAGCCAGGGCGATTCAGTTCGCCATTGAAAATAAAATCCCCGTCAAAATTGTTGGGGACTATGACGTGGATGGGATTACCTCCACGGCCATCCTGACCAAACTGCTCAATTACTATGGAGTGGAGCCAAGTGCCTACATTCCCAAGCGGTTCACGGACGGCTATGGGGTTTCTGAGAGAATCCTGGCTGGCGTAAAGAACACCCTCATCATCACAGTCGATAACGGCATTGCCGCCGGAGACATTCTGGACAAGGCGGTGGAAGAAGGCCGAAACGGCGTCGTCGTCCTGGACCACCATCTGCCGGACGGCCGGGAGCCGAAGAACGCGATTGCGGTCGTGGACCCGTATCTACACCCTGACCTGAACGAGTTTACCGAGTACTGCGGTGCGGGCCTGGCTTTCAAACTGGCGGAATATATGCTGCTGGACGAGCCGCTGGCCACGGCGGAAAAGCTCCTGAATGACATCCAGGTGCTGGCCTGCTTTGGTACGATTGCAGACTCCATGCCCTTGATTGGAGACAACCGGCGCATCGTTATGGACGGAATTGCTTTGGTGAACAGCGGTCGGGCCATGCTGTCGCAGGGTATCAGCCAGCTTCTCACCATCGGCTGTAATGGAAGTGAATTCTCTGTGGAGACGGTATCCTACAACATCGCGCCCCTTATCAACGCCCCTGGGCGGCTCTACAACGCCGGAGGCACATCTTCTTTGAAGATGCTCATGTGCGATGACCCGATTGAGGCCCAGACCTATGGGGCCAAGATGGTTCAAATCAACAAGCAGCGCCAGACTCAGGTAAACACCTGGATGAAGAAAATCCAGGAAACGTTGAGTAAGTCCACGGAGGAGATTGCCCCTGTCGTGGTCTTTGAACCTGAGATGCCGGAAGGACTGGTTGGCCTTGTTGCCGGTAAGTTAGCCTCTACATATCACTGCCCGGCAATCGTCATGGTGCAGGGTGAGAATGGCATCGTGAAGGGTTCTGCCCGGACCTATGGGGAGTTCCACATCAAGGATATGCTGGACACCATGAGCAGTCTCTTTACAACCTATGGCGGCCACGCCGGGGCGGCGGGTATCTCGCTCATGCAGAGTGACATCGAAGAATTCCGGCAGAAGGTGCGGGCGTATTTCAAGGACTACCAGACATCCGGCGGCGGTGAGTACATCCTGTATGATGTGGTATTGGCTCCCGAGGATGTGCCTGCGGCTCTGGAGGTTATTAAGAAGTATCAGCCGCTGGGCCAGGGGGTTCCTAACCCCGTGTGCCGTATCAATCAGTTTTCGGTCGATGCTCCATTCTATATGGGAGCAGACAAATCCCATATCAAATTCCCGGGCCAGAACTTCGCTGCTGTGGCATTCGGCATGGCTGGTCAGTATGTCCAGCAAGGGGAACCGAAATCCATTGATATGGTGGGTACGATTGGCGAGAACACATTTCAGGGACGGACTACTACACAAATCATGCTACAAGATTTTAAGCCCCATTAACAGGCCATTCAGATAGAAAGGAGGGGGGACCATCATGAAGCTGTCCTACCTCGGGATTATGAAGGCAAAAGAACATCAGTTCAACCGTAAAGGCATCTACACCGTAGAGGACCTCGTGCGGTTCCTGCCTCGAAAATACAACGATTTCAGCCGGGAAACCGGAATTCTGCCGGAGGACCAGACGTCCTGCCTGATTGCCACGGTAACGCGGGTCAACTCCTACCACAACGGCACGCCCATGATGATTGCGTTCTGCACCATCCAGCCGACTGGCGAGAAACTGCTGGTCAAATGGTTCCGGCAGAATTATATGCTGAATAAAATCAGCGCCTGCGTTGGCCGCGATGTCTATATTTGTGCCAAACTCGTCTACGACGAGAAGTATAAAAACTACTCCGCCACGATGCCGGAGCTGTTCGAGCCTAAAATCAGCGAAGGGAAGCGCATCCTGCCCGTCTACCCCAAGATTCCTGGTATGAGTGCGGAATATCTGACCGAGAAAATGCAGGCGGCTGTGGGCATCCCGGAGGCCACCTCTGAGACCTGCCCCTACGATTTGGTTGCGGAGGAAAAACTGCTCCCCATTCAGAAAGCCCTCTATTACCTGCATTTTCCCAAGACGATGGAGCAGATTCAGCAGGGGCAGGACCGTATGCTGTTCGATGACCTTCTGTATTTTGCTCTGAACAACGAGTACGCTTCCCGGAACTCTGCCATCGGCAGTGCTTTTTCCGTAAAAACGTTGGGTGCAGTCAATCGCATCGTGGAGAGCCTGCCTTACAAATTGACCGCAGACCAGAAAGCAGCGATTGATTCCATGATTGAGGACGCCCGGAGCGGGAAGCGCATCAATGCCCTCGTGCAGGGCGATGTCGGCTGCGGTAAGACGATTGTGGCGTTTCTCCTGATGGCCGCCTTTGCCGATAGCGGATACCAGGCTGTCCTGATGGCTCCGACCCAGGTGCTGGCTCGCCAGCACTATGAAGACTTGAAAGCTCTGGTAGAGCCTCTTGGATTCAAAGCAGTCTATCTGGGCGGGGCGGAGATGAAAGCCAAAGAGAAAAAGGCCGTGCTGGCGGCTATCGAGAGCGGGGAGGCCAACTTCGTGGTAGGCACCCACGCTATCATCAGCAAGAACGTAACTTATCATAATCTGGCTATCACCGTGGCGGATGAGGAGCATAAGTTCGGCGTAGCCCAGCGGACTGCGCTCATTGAGAAAGCGGCCGCAGGGGTACACAGCATCACGATGAGTGCGACTCCAATTCCCCGTACCCTGGCTCAGGTCATCTATGGAACTGCTGTGCAACTCTACACGATTGTAACGATGCCAGAGGGCCGCAAGCCGGTCATAACAGGGATTGCCACAGATGAGAATAAGGTGTTCCGCTTCATCCTGAAAGAAACGAAGCGTGGCCACCAGACGTACGTCGTTTGCCCCATGATTGACCCCAGCGACGATGTAGAGGGTGTGCAGTCCGTGGAAGAGGTCAGCAGCATCTACCTGAAAGCACTCGGGCCGTACGGCGTTCGGATTGCCACTCTGACGGGCCGGAACAGCAAGACGGAGACAGAGCAAATCATCTCAGACTTCAAGGACGGAAAAATTGACGTTCTCATCGCCACCACAGTCATCGAGGTAGGCGTCAATGTGCCTAACGCGACGACCATGGTCGTTACCAACGCCGAGCGATTTGGTTTGTCCTCACTGCATCAGCTCCGGGGCCGTGTCGGCCGCAGTAACCTTCAGTCTTATTGTGTGCTCCAGAGCAATGACCAAACTGAAAAAGGCCGGATGCGTCTGGACGCGATGGTTCGAACGACGAATGGATTTGAGATTGCGGAGGAAGACCTGAAAATCCGTGGTGCCGGTGACTTCCTTGGAACCCGACAGAGCGGAGAGAACAAATACATGGCACTTATGCTGGCCTATCCCGAGAAGTACAAGTATGCCCAGGAGATTGCGAAACGAATTCTGGACGATGGGAAACCGTGCAGGATGCTGGCTCGGGTCAAGAGTGAACAGGAAGCAGGTGCTTCCAACATATGAGCAAATCTTTGGATAGTGTTCTCAATGTTAGGGAGCAAGAATGGGATATTCCGCATCTCATGCGACGGTATGGTGTGGGCAGAAACATAGTAACTGGGACCTGTTTTGCTTATGATATTCCGCGAGAAAAAATTGGTGGGAAGTACATCTTTCTACGTAGTCAGGTGGTTCTGTGGGAAATGACTCAGCGCTCCATACCCTTTGGGAGAAAAGGTCGGCTGGTATTACCGGCCTTCAGAGAGTACTCTGAGAAGCTGCATGAAGAAATCCGACAGGCAAAGAAAAATAGGGATTGGGCAAAAGTTGAGCAACTGCGGGAAGAAGGTCAAACGTACGGAATCCGATGTGAAGGCGACTGGATAAATGTGGCGATAGGAGTTCTGTGCGCTCTTGTTTTAATAGCTGTTTTGCTCGAAATATAAAGGGGCCGTTCCATCTTTGCCCCTAGAGGTGGTTGGACTATGCAGTATCGATTCATCATCCAGAAGAACCAGGATGGTACTATGAGTTCTGATTGTGCCACGGTCTGCGAAGTACTTAAAGAGCAGAACTGGCTGCATCAGGGCGAGACACCTTACCAGATACAGTTGAGGACCTTTGAGGCCATGAAGCGGGACATGTTCCCGTATCTGACAGACCCCGATATTTTTGAGGTCCCGGTGGGGAGTATTGAGTTCGTTGAGGCATATCTCCGAAAGATGTACGGCATCGAAAAGATGGTGCCCCTGCTCGTCCCTATCCAACTGGACATCCCGGAATACCTTGGCCGCAAAGATGCGCTCGTGTGCAGCAAATCAGAACTGCGGGATAAGGCCAGCGAGTGGGGAGCAGAGGAAGTCTTTCTGAAAAGCGCATCGCAGCTCAAATGCGACTATACCGGGGTCTATGACATTAGAAAGGACACGTTGCCGTCCGATAAAGAGATGTATATTTCAGAGGTTTTGAACATCTTTTCGGAGTGGCGGGTGTTCGTATCCAATGAGCGGATTGTCGGGGTAAAGCACTACCTGGGAGACCCTTGGGCCATGCCGGACAAGTCTGTGGTCTATCAGATGGTGCGGGAGTACACTGACTGCCCGGCCGCCTATACGCTGGATGTAGCGGTTGCCGCAGACCTCTATTCTGGGAAACCGTCTACTGTGGTGATTGAAGTGCATCCGTTTGTGTCGTGCGGGCTTTATGGTTTTGAGGGGAAGGAGCTTCCCAAGATGCTTATTCAGGGCTTCCGCTGGGTCACGGAATTTTTGAGCACTGAGGCGATTTAAGTGGGCACTTAGGTGCTTAAGCACTTAGGCACTGTCAACCCGAAATTTGATTCTAGTCTGAAAGAATGGCACAATAGTAACAAAAAGTGCGGTAGGTGGTCAAAATGTTCTTTCAGACGCAGGAAATTCAAAAAGAGTACCGCAGACTGGACGGGATTTGCGGGCTTGACACGACCTATATGCCAATTAAGCGATATAGGCAAAAGGGAAAGACGGTGGCTATGTGTGAATTCACCAGCCACAGCGCCATCCCAGTCCAGTTCATGTTCAACCTCTATTATCTGGACTGGTTGCCAGAGACAGACTGCATAGATGTTATCCGGCACGAGTACGCCCATGCGGCGGCCGCGCTGCTTTTTGGCCCGGCATCGTTGAGAGGCTCCGGCCATGGGCCGCTGTGGCAGAGGGTATGCGCTATGGTCGACTGCAGGCCGTCCCCTTATACCTATAACTTGAATGTACTGGAGCCGCTGGCGACAAAGAAACAAGTGAAAGGCCCGACATGCCTGGTTCAATGCTGCAGATGCGGTGCAATCACAGAACATGCAGAAGACAGCCGCATCGTGAAAGTGCTGAAGTCCGGTCTGAACTCCTGGAACTATTCCTGTCCGAACTGCGGCGGGCTCAGATTCCGCTTGGCGGCCGATATACTGGAGGCGAAAAATGCGTAATACGTTGCCGTTCATCATCTCATACATCCTATCAGGCGGACTGTTGTTGGCTTTTTTCCTGAACAGAGAAAAATATGAGTCCGTCAGAAAGTTTCGCCACTTGGTTGGCCAACTCTCATCTCTGCTTTTATTGGTCGTGGCAGCGGCCTTCATAGTGGTAAGTTGTTATCATGTGACAGAACTCACCGCTGTGTATGAGGGGTGGGTCACGATATTCCTTATCGGTTCGACCTTGTGCCTTTTTATCGGCGCGGTTATTGTTGAACTCAATAATCCTCCAGAGCGATACAGCATCCGGCGGCGGCACATCAAATATGCCCTCCAGAGTATGTCTGGTGGAATGGCATTGCTCTTCTTAGCCGATGCGCTTCTGCAGTCATACAGCGGAATTTCTGCCGGTGAGACCGTCGCATTCACCAATACATATCAGCCGTTGTTCATCACCATGCTGCTGATAGCCAGCAGCGAGTTCTGGTGGAAAGGTGGACGGTATCTGGTATGGGCCTACCATAACAGCGGCGCGCTGAAAGAGGGCGGCAAGGATATGAAAGAGTTGAGGAAGTCTCTTAGGCGATAATATAGAAAACAGGCGTTCTGATTGAATTCAGAACGCCTGTTTTTGCAAAGACCTGTATGTCAGCCAATCAGAGTGTGCCATAGTTGTCCAAGGAACTCAAAGAGTTCATAGTAAAGGCCCGGGGCAAAGAAATAGAGTACAGCGAGCAGTCCAATAATGGAGAGAATAACGGACAGGCCGGTCTTGATTAGTTTCACCGCACATGAAATGGCCAAGACAGCGATAAAAATGGCAACGAGTTGGTCTGTTGTAAGGGTAGAGACGAAGGTCTTTGCGCTTTCAAAAAATTGGGTGAGCATGGAAAACCCTCCTTTTCTACAAGATACCATATAGAAATAGAAAGGTCAAATAAATTGCATAATTCAATTTAATATGGTAGGTATCAGAGGGAGAGCACCTCTGGATATTTAAGTATAAAAGTGCTTTAGCACAAAAGAACTAAAGCACCTAAGATTTTAATATTGATTATTTTAGCGTTATATGGTATAATATTGTCACGGTAAGAAAATGGAAACCGAACTTTGAAAGGAGTGCTGCACCATGAAAGTGATTTGTATTGCGAATCAGAAGGGCGGAGTCGCTAAGACCGCAACTACCGCGATTCTGGCATCGGTTCTGAAACAGAAGGGCAATCGGGTTCTGGCCATCGATATGGACCCGCAGGGAAGTTTGAGCAAGCAGGTCGGCGCTACGACCGAGGGCCATGAGGTTTATGAGGTTCTGAAAGGCAACGTGTCCGCAAGGGATGCTATCCAGTCTCTGGAGCGGTTTGACATCCTGCCTACCAGTATCATCCTGGCCGGGCTGGAAGCGGAACTGATGACGGATGTAGGCAAGTATTTCAAACTGAGGGACGCGATTGAGGATGCGAACCTCAAGGATGACTACGACTACATCATCATTGACACGCCGCCCTCCCTCGGTGTCCCGACGGTCAACGCCATCGTGGCGGCGGATGGAATTCTCGTTCCTACGGATGCGGACTGCGACTCCATCAACGGCATCGTCCAGCTCAGTGATACCGTGCGGAATGTGAAGAAGTACTGCGGCGTCAATCCCGAAATCCTGGGGATTGTGTTCACCAAGTTTGACCCGCGCCAGAACAACAGCAAGACCATGCTGGAGCTTGCGATGCGAGTTGCGGATATGCTCCATACTAAGGTGTTCCAGACGTTTATCCGTGGCGCTGTTGCGGTACGTGAGGCCAAGAGCAGTTCCAAGGACCTGGTTGTGAGCCGTCCCGACAGCAAGGTTGTCTTGGACTATACGTCCTTGGCCAACGAGATGCTCAAGGAGGTTTGATTATGACACAGAATGAGAAGCCGAATGTCGACGACCTGTTTGCCAGGATGTTCGGCGGTACGAAGCCGGTGGAGGGCAACCCTGGTGGAGAGGATAAGGAAGAGAATCCCCCGGCCAAAAAGACGGCGGCAAAGCCGCCTGCAAAGGCTAAGAAGGAAGCGCAGCCTAAACCGGAGAAGTCTGCTGAGCCTCGGGAGGTTGCTGAGCCGCCTGCTCAGGAGCCAGCACCGAAGGCTAAGAGAGGGAGGAAGCCCGCTACCAAGCCGGAAATCAGGTATTTTGGTGGCTCAAAGGTCAACAGCAATGGGCGGGTGCATGTCTCATACTGGCTTGACACACGGCTCGTTGCTGCGATTGACCGGCGGTGTGCCAGGGAACGGCTCCTGGGGCGGACTGGGGAGAAGTCCAGCGTGGTTGAATCCGCATTGGCTGAGTATCTGACTAAAGAGTTGGATGAAATTGACGACGAACTGCTGTGAGTAGCCGGATATATTTGCCTCTGAGAGGGCCCTGTCACATTTAATGTGGCAGGGCCCTTTGCTTTATTAAATTTCTGCTTAGTTTTGTAGAATTCCTTTGTGACGTAAAACTGGCTTTAAAATAAAAATTGACTAATTAAATAATAAATGGTATAATATTATCGAAGTCAAGAGAGGGCGAAATACACGCAAAAATTCTGTGAAAAGGAGTGATTCTATTTGGAATATAAAATCGGCCATGTCAGTGTGGATGTTTGGGGCAAGTTTGCTCTTTTTACGAGGCCGGAATGCAAAGTTGAACGATATAGTTATGAAGTGCCAACGCCTTCCAGCCTCCGTAATTTGCTCCAGAGCATTTACTGGCACCCAACATTTGACTACGAGGTCACTGGTATCCAGGTCTACAACCGTGTCAGGCACCGCACAATTACGCGGAACGAACTCAGCTCTGTGATGCGGAGCGGGAATGCGCTGAAAACGATGGAGAGCGTACTGGAAACCGGCGAAGGGCCATCCCTTAGCGTCCCGGCATCAATGCCCAGACAGCAGAGATGTTCTACCTTCCTTTGCGATGTCTACTATACGGTGTATGCTGCGGTCGTCCCCAAGCCCAATCTCGATGAGATGGAAGAGGAGTACAATCTGACCAAAATCATTGACATCTTTAAGCGCCGGGTGGAGCATGGCCAGTCCTGGCGGACGCCCTATCTGGGGATGAAGGAATGCACAGCCTTCTTTGGCCCTCACGAGAGAGAGCCTCAGCGCCGGTCGGTATACGATGGGACGAAGATTCAGTTGGGTCGGATGTTCTTTGATGCCGATTACAGCAACCCGGATAATGTCCGCCAGTACTTCTACTACCCGACCATGGAGAATGGATATATCCGGGTGCCATCCAGAAAAGAGGTGATGGGGCATGGTGCTTGACGCACTGGCCGCTTACGGGCAAGAGCTCGTAGACAGGGGTGTCATTCCCAAGTCGGGCTGGTCCAGCGTACCCGTCCAGTTCGCTATCATCATTGGGGCTGACGGACGCCTTATCAATGTCGTGTCCTTGGGATATCAGGTTCCGCTCAAAAAGAAGACCGTCACAAAGTATCCGACTATGAGCGTGCCGTACCGTACCAAGCACCAGAATGGGCCTACGCCGTTCTTTGCCTGCGACAATGCGTCCTACCTTCTGGGACTGGCAGGGGAGAAGGATGCGCCGGAGAAGGTTATTGCGAAGCATCGTTCCGCAAAGCACCTGCATGAAGAAATCCTGGGACCTCTCTTGGGTTCTTCCCCCAAAGCAACTGCACTCTGGGAGTTCTTTGCAAAGTGGGACCCGCAGAAGGCGCTCGATGTGGACTGCATCAAGGAAAACCTGGATGCGATTCTGACGGCAAGCAACCTGGTGTTCAGGTTTGAAGACGATACCTACGCCCATGCAGACCCGGATATTGCGGCGGCTTGGGATAGGTACTATCAGACGCGGGTCCTCGCCGGGAGCGATATCATTATGGGCACCTGCCTGGTCACAGGCGAGGAAAATGTCCCGATTGCCCGGGTCCACCCGGCAACCACCGGAGTGCCGATGGCTCGTGGAACAGGGATTTCGCTGGTCTCTTTTGGAACCAACTACGATGTTTGTGCCTATAACTGGTATGACAAGCAACAGGGATACATCGCACCAGTCTCGCTTCTGGTGACAGAGCAGTACGGAAATGCGCTGAAGTATCTGCTTACCACTAAATGCCACTATAAAATCATCGGGAACTCCTACCTGGTGTTCTGGGCGGCTCATGATGAGGACAACTCGCTGGCCACAGTTTTCTCGATGGCTGGCTTTGGCCGACAGGAGGGTGACTTTGATTCCGAGGAAGACGAGGCCCTCTATCATACAGTCACTTCCATCCTGAGCGGAAACGAGTCGGTAGAGAAGTACGCAGACCAGCTTGAAGACCTCAATGCTGATTTCTACGTGATGGTCCTTCGAAACCACAACGTGCGATTCGCACTGACGGAGTTTCAGCACTGCACCTTTGGGCAGATGCTGGAAAACCTTCGTGCGCATCTGAAACGGGCCACCATCATTTCGTCCAGGGAAGACAAGGAAACCGCTACCCCCAACATCTATCAGCTCTTGGATGCATTGAAGTGTGTGGGGAAGGACAACCGAGAAGTTCCTGCGGATATGTACGACAGCCTTGTCCGAGCAATCATCACGAACACCCCATACCCCAGAGAACTTTTGTCATTGCTGCTCCTGCGTATTCGGGAGGATGGGGGTCTCTCTGAGAACCGGATGGCGGCAATCAAGATGTATCTGCTGGAAAACAGCAACTCAGAATCTGTAAAGGAGGCAGCAACTGTGGCAATCAATCCAAACTGCAACGATAAGGCGTATTTGCTGGGGCAACTGTTCTGGCACTACGAAAAGCTCCAGAAGACAGCGATGAAGAAAGTCAACCGGAGTATTCGAGATTCTTTCTTCACTTCGGCTATGACCCGCCCGGCCAGCGTATTCCCGTCCATCTTCGCAAAGGGCCAGCATCACATTTCCTCCCTGGAACGCAAGTCAGACACGGCAGGACTGGCTGTCTACTATAACCAGTTGATTGGCGGTATCATGGACCGCCTTGGGGCTGAGCCTCTGCCAACTACCCTTAGCCGGGAGGAATCCGGCCTCTTTGCTCTTGGCTACTATCACGCCCGGCAGGAGAGCTATCGGAAGAAACCCGACGATGACCCGGATGGTGCGGGAGACAGTGCCGCTTAATATGGCATAAGAGATAAGTCACTGACTCAATAGAAAAGCAACCTCAGGAAGCATTGCTAGGTTTAACTAACTTGCAATGTAGGAATGTAAAAAAACTAAAACATTAAAGGCAAGAAAGGAAAGAAAATCATGGAAATTATCAAGCAAGCTATTCAGAACAAGTACGATTTCTTCTTCATGTTTGATGGCAGAAACTGCAATCCGAACGGCGAGCCCGATGCTGGAAACGCCCCCAGAATCGACCCGGAGACGGGCCTTTGCCTGGTGACTGATGTCTGTCTGAAGCGAAAGATTCGGAACTACGTTGCGCTGGTGCGTGAGGGAGTCCCCGGATTCAAGATGTACATTCAGCCGCAGAGTGGCCAGACTCTGAACGCCCGTGATATGGAGAGCTTTGTCGCAGCGACTGGCTGTACCACAGGGAGCATCGCGGAGTACAAGAAAGGCCACCCGGAGGTGGATGATGTTCTTCGCAACTTTATGTGCGAGAACTACTATGATATCCGCACCTTTGGCGGTGTCATGACGAAGTTCCAGTCCGCCAACCTCAACTGCGGCACAATTCGCGGGCCCGTGCAGATTTCGATGGCGGAGAGTGTGAGCCCCGTGGAACTGCGGGAGCTGTCCATTACCCGGACTGCCGTGGCAACCGAGGATGAAATCAAGAAGAAGGAAGGAACCTTTGCTCAGAAGCCCATCATTCCTTACGGACTCTTTGTCTGCACTGGCAGCGTTTCTCCCACCCTGGCTCAGAAGTATACCGGCTTCTCTGAGGAGGACCTGAACCTGCTGTGGGACGCCATTATGAATATGTTTGACTTCGACAAGTCGGCCTGCCGGGCTGAAATGGCCACCCGCAAACTTGTCATTTTCAAACACGACAGCATTTATGGCAACGCGCCCTCCCACAAGCTGTATGAGCGGGTCCACGTGAAGGAAGTCAACCCCGGAAAGCCCATTCGCAGCTTCAGTGACTATGAGGTTACGGTGAACGATACCGACCTGCCTGCCGGTGTCTCTATCGAGGTCCGCGAGTAATATCCGATTTGGGGTGCGAACAAGCAACACACAGGAAAATCTGTGGGGGTTCGCACCCCCAATTATATTAAAAAATTGTTTTTTGATGTGTCGTATGGAATTTCAAATAGGAATATCTCAATAAATATTCTGAAAGGAAGAACAAACACAATATCTTGCGGTCGCACCCCTCACAGGGTGCGGGAGTTGAAATACTATCTGACTTCTGTCCGCGGTGTAGAAGGCCAGGTCGCACCCCTCACAGGGTGCGGGAGTTGAAATGTCCTTATTGGGGGCTGTTTGCCGTCTGCGGCGAGTCGCACCCCTCACAGGGTGCGGGAGTTGAAATAGAACAGGGGGTGACGGCAGAATGAGCAGCAAACAGTCGCACCCCTCACAGGGTGCGGGAGTTGAAATCGTCCAATGCCCCCGATGCAGGAACTACTTCCTGGGGTCGCACCCCACATGGGGTGCGGGAGTTGAAATCTTAGGTGTGTTTATAGTGTACCATTTTATTTTGTCGCACCCCACGCGGGTGCGTGAGTTGAAATGACACGTCTCGCGTCTCCACACGCGCCCGTGCCTGTCGCACCCATGCATAGAGTGCGTGAGTTGAAATTCCGACCAGGGTCTCGTTGCCCGGAAGTTCCAGTCGCACCCCTCATGGGGTGCGGGAGTTGAAATCGCTGAAGGCAAAAAAAATAACAGGCTCACGCCTGGTCGCACCCCTCACGGGGTGCGCGAGTTGAAATGAAAAATAACCCTCAGCGGGGGCAAACGCTTCCGTCGCACCCCTCATGGGGTGCGTGAGTTGAAATTCCAGATGCCATGAAAGTATCGCACAGTGCTTTCAGTCGCACCCCTCCCCTCATGGGGTGTGGGAGTTGAAATATCGGTAGCACCGGCACCAGAATATCACAGGCAGTCGCACCCCTCATGGGGTGCGTGAGTTGAAAATACCAGGCCATTATGAAGGGAACTGCGGTCTGTATTGTCGCACCCCGCGCGGGTGCGGGAGTTGAAATGTGAAAAGCCTGTCTGAATCCACGCAGACCCCGGTCGTACCCCTCGTGGGGTGCGAGAATTGAAAAATTTTATAGCCAGTTTTTGAATATGGGGTGGGAAACACATTATTGTTTGCGTCGCACCCCTCACGGGGTGCGGGAGTTGAAATGTGACAAGCACAAGGTGAGATGGTTTGTGGCGTGTCGCACCCCTCACGGGGTGCGAGAGTTGAAATACCAAATACCGCATTTGCTCAACAGTATATGGTGTCGCACCCCACGCGGGTGCGGGAGTTGAAATGAACATTCTTTTTTCCAACACGGCCAAATTGTGGGTCGCACCCCTCATGGGGTGTGGGAGTTGAAATGCTCCACGCTCAACGTGACTGACATAAGGTGTCGAGTCGTACCCCACGCGGGTGCGTGAATTGAAATTTAGATGAAGGCCCAGCGTGTCTGCTGTATCTTGTCGCACCTCACGCACCGTCGCATCCCGCATGGGGAGCGTGAGTTGAAATCGGATTTGAGAGGGCAAAACGTCGACCAGCGGTGTCCCCCCCCTCTTGGGTATGTGAGTTGAAGCAGGAGGTGAACTGGTAGTTCGCTTGGAGCCTCTTGTCGCGTCCCGCATGGGGTACGGGAGTTAAAATATGGAACGAGCTACAACCAACAGAAGCCCTCCAGGTCGCACCCCGTGTGGGTGCGGGAGTTGAAATTGCTTTGCCGCTTTGTTTCCACTGTGCTTGACTATCGTCGCACCCCACGCGGGTGCGGGAGTTGAAATCCGATTGTTCCCATCCCTACAACATATTGAAGAAGTCGCACCCCTCATAGGTGCGCGAGTTGAAATAAAGCAGTATGGATTTTGCATCGCACTCCCCATAGAGTGCGTGAATTGAAATGTCACATCGTCACAACCGTGTCCAAGGAGTCTGGTAGCCCTCTATACGGAGTGCAGGAATTGAAATCGATACTCGTCCCAGCGAAGTCCAACAACCCGAGCAGTCGCACCCTTCGTGGGGTGCGGGAGTTGAAATCGTGGACTCTCCCAAATCAGACAGCGGCCAAAAGGTCGCATCCCGCATGGGGAGCGTGAGTTGAAATTCGCCTATGGATGACAAGACGCGAATGACAAGAAGTCGCACCCCACGCGGGGTGCGTGAGTTGAAATAAGGTTGGGACGAGCTGGACGGCCATTTCAGGTCACACCCTGCACGGGGTGCGGGAGTTGAAATCGCCTCTACGGCCGCTCAAGCGGAAGCCGCATCAAGTCGCGCCCCTCGCGGGGTGCGGGAATTGGAATCGAAGTGCCCTATTACCGAGCAAAGCTAAGTAACGTCGCACCCCACGCGGGTGCGTGAGTTGAAATTACGCGACTACGCTCGCTACACAGGTGCCCCGGCGTCGCACCCCACGCGGGTGCGTGAGTTGAAATGTGGGGAGCAAATGGCTACTGGACCATGCAGTCGTACCCCACACGGGGTGTGGGAGTTGAAATATGTTACACGGCTGGACGTCGCTTGCGATGGTCGCGCCCCTCACGGGGTGCGTGAGTTGAAATGACCGATTGCCTTGCGCACTACAGATACGGTCGCACCACACGCGGGTGCGAGAGTTGAAATAAGGAGGTCGCCTAAGCATGAAAGCCACGGTAGTCGCACCCTGCAAGGGTGCGTGAGTTGAAATCCTTGTGGAGCCTCCTCCACCACCCAGAGCGGCGTCGCACCATGCAAGGGTGCGTGAGTTGAAATCGGCTCACCCACGAGGTCGCCTACCCATGTTCAACGTCGTACTACTCACTGGGTACGTGAGTTGCAAAACGCTACCATACCATCAGGGACGGGCATACAGGTCGCACCCCTCGCGGGGAGCGGGAGTTGCAATGGTTCATCCTTGTGTTTGCTCTACCAAGTCCCGGGCCGCACCCCTCATGGGGTGCGTGAGTTGAAATAGGGTTGCGGTCTGAGCCGCTTGCCCCTCTACACCAGTCGCACCCCTCACGGGGTGCGGGAGTTGAAATGTACAACCCATGAAAGAGGATAGCAATAAATCCGTCGCACCCCTCACGGGGTGCGTGAGTTGAAATGATGCTGGCAGACACTTGATGGATTTTGCATCGCACTCCCCATAGAGTGCGTGAATTGAAATGTCACATCGTCACAACCGTGTCCAAGGAGTCTGGTAGCCCTCTATACGGAGTGCAGGAATTGAAATCGATACTCGTCCCAGCGAAGTCCAACAACCCGAGCAGTCGCACCCATCACGGGGCGCGTGAGTTGAAATTGACCGATTATGCGATAGGTGGATTGGACCACTGTCGCACCCTGTACGGGTGCGTGAGTTGAAGTTTAGCAATCCTCGCATTACACCTACTTCGGCCTGGTCGTACCCCGCAATGGGGTACGTGAGTTGAAATACATGTCAACTAGCGCAACTTGCCCGGATTGAGTCGTCGCACCCTGTACGGGTGCGTGAGTTGGAATGACTTCTCAAGGGCGGTGCCCAAGGTGAACGCCGGTCGCGCCTCTCGCGGGTTGCGAGAATTGAAATGATTATACGACAAGGTTGCTAAACAACATCACTGCCGCCCTCCCTCACGGGTGCAGAAATTGAAAGAAAAAGGCGATTTGACGTCTCGAATTTGAAGATGGTACAATAATACTATCAAATAAGGAAGTATCTCAACTAAGCCACATATTTTCTCAGCAGACTCAAGGCAGTACACCGTCCCGGTGTACTGCCTTTTTATATATACACAAACCAAACTTCAAAGGAGTGTTTTAACGAATGAAAGAGAAACTGATGAAGAAGCTGGAGAATTACCAGCGTCTCGACGCCGCCTGTGACCTGGCCCTTGTGGTCCTGGTCATCTGCGGCATTACGGTCTGTGGGGGCTTGGAGCAAGGAATGATGACCATTCCCACCAGTCTGATGCTTCTCGCTGGCGTTGTGATTGCGGCAGCCATCGTCCTTCTGGTCAAGCGGGTTTCCTGGACTCAGGAGACCACTTTGGCCAATCGGATTGCCCGCCGTGAACGCTGGGAGGAGTCCAGAGACCTGGATGGTCTGACGGAAGACGAGCTCATCCTGGACTTCCACCGCTACTTCAGCGGGGAAATCCCGGAGACAGTCCGCTCCGGCCGTATGCTGGACCGGATTGAACTCCTGGAAGGGGAGAGCCTGGATGAGGCTGTAGAGCACTGGCTCTACACGACCGAGCGCCCGTACATCCGCAAAGGGGGGAAGTTCTTCTTCGCAGACAATAATGTCTGGAAGAGCATTGACGCCGAAGTGCTCAAGGGCGAGGCCATCGTCTTTGAGCGGGTCGTGGACGGAGGTGCTTCGGCATGAAAATCCGTGCATACACCTTGGACAGCTCCAAGCTGCTCAAGCGAGGAGCGCCGGAGTACGACCCTCACCAAGAGCAGGCAAAGACCGATGTGACCCTAAATGGGCACATCGGTCAGGAGTGCTATGTTGAAATCATGGATGAAGAGCTCCGAAAAGAGCTCTTCTCCATGTGCAACATTGCAAACGCGGATTGGACAAAGCCCATCTGCGTGAGCCTCCACATTTTTGAGGAGGACAAGGCGTTCCTTACGATGTACTACTTGGGGATATTCGGAAATCCAGTCCATCGCAATATCGGCTGCTATGTCGAGAAAGATAGCGACTATGGGCTGTGCCAAAAGGTCATTGACAAATTGGTACAGGCAGAAAAGGAGAGGTGATTTCTGTGAGTAACAAGAGATTCCGGGATACGAACGGCAACCTGACCATGCCGTCGGAGGAAATTGCCGAGGCGACCTGGGAAGAGGCAAAGAGTTACTACCAGGCAGACTGCCGGTATCGTTACCGGGGAGAAAATTTTGTGCTTCTCGTTCTGGAAGAGGTGGGGGATGGTTATGACCCCCCGATGGCTATTTTCAAGAGTGAACGGGATGGTCACATTCTCTATATCCCCGCGAAGCACATGGGGACTTTCCTCCCTGACGTAGCAAACGACGAGGCAGTCATTGAGCTGATTTGATGGGGGGGTATTTAGATGGCGAGTTTAGAAAACTATGGCAGTAAATGCCCTCGCTGCGGGGAAAACACACTTTCCGAACTGGACTACTATAAGTCTGGTATCTCCGCGTCTTCTTGCAGAAGATGCGGCTTTTCCAGTCTGACGCGGACAGTAGGAAAGTGGGAGTTATCCATCATCGGGAAAACCATACTGGATGGGAAGTATCAGCACATCTTGATTGGTAAGAAAAACGGCCAGACCTATTGGTTCGCCCGTGGAAGCCGGAAAGAGATGGCTGCGCTTCTCCAGACCATTGACCCGGAAACTCACCTGCACGCGCCATATTCCTATTGAACGGAGGATACCACTATGGAAGAGCATATTATTTGGGATTCCTCGCCCGACTTTGATGATTGGGAGGACGACCTGCGGGAGGAATATCCTGACGCAAGTGAAGAAGAGTTGGTCAACATCATGTATGAGACCAACAACGACTATCTGGACGATGAAAGGGCCAATCTGAGGGACATTGAGGTTCCCAACGGCATTTTCGCCGTTGCCGAACTTGGCCTGTGGAATGGGCACTTTTCTGGAGTCCTTCCGCATGAGCAGGAGCCAGAATCTGTCTCGGACTGCCTCAAAAGCTATGTCAGCGGCGACAGCGAGCTGACCATCTATGTGGATGAGGACGGCGACCTGCGTATTCGGGAGGCTCATCACGATGGGACAAATTACTATCTGTTTCGCGCATATCGCCCGGAGGTAACGGAGGAGCAGAAGGAGGCGCTATGGGACCTTGCCCATACGGGCCAGGAGTATGAGAGCCTAATGGAGCAGCTTACATATCGCCTGGGGGACCTCATTGGCGATGTGTATGGCTGGACGTTCCCCAACCGGCCGGAGTGCAGTGAAAAGGGGGCATAACCATGCTTCATATATCCATTGATGTCTACAAGCCGTCTGGCAAATGGTATACCAGCGGTGAAGCGACCAATCCGACCGATATCCCGAGTTGGGTAGAAGCGTTCAGAGAATTCCTCTGCAACAATCTTCCAGCGCGTATCGGAGAAGGGTACATCGTGGTAAAAGACTTCCCGGATGGCGAAGGGTTCCACAACCACGTATATCAGTACGCCGATGTCGTAGGCGGAAACGAAAAACTGTTTGTAAAGGAGAATTGAAAGATGGAACTGAAGAAAACAGGCGTAGTCCGGCGCATCGATGACCTCGGACGAATCGTGATTCCCAAGGAGTTCCGTCGGCAGATGCGCATTCAGGAAGGCGACCCGCTGGAACTTTGCGTATGTGACTGCGAAGGGCAGTTTGGCGTACTGTTCGTTCCGTATCGAGCACTGGAGTGCAATTTCCCGAAGAGAAGGGTCTTGAACGCACTGTATGACGGCATCCCAAATAAGGATGTCGTCGTTGCACTCGTTGACGCTGGTAAGGAATACCTGGGCCCCTGCGCGGAGCATGAGTTCCAGGCTGAACTGGTCCACCAAGAAGGATACAACATGTTCCGAGGAATCCAGAGTAAGGGCAAGCCTGATACAATGGAACTGAAATACGGCAATCTCATCTATGCCGCGCCGCTCATCAACGAGCAGCAAAATGAGGTCGTCGCTATCCTACTGGCCTGCGGAGCTACCGTGCCGGTAAGAGACAACGAAGCGTACATTTCGGCTCAGGCTGAAATTCTTAATGCTCTGATGTGAGATAAGGGAGTTTGCCGGGGGTTGAGTGATTTATCACCTGCCCCGGCACTCCATTTTTGACAAATACAAAATATTGTGGCAGAACATAGAAAGGAGGTACAAAATATGCTGTTTCGATTGGCTGGTGAAATCAAGCACTCGCTGGTGAACGGGCCCGGCATCCGGTATGTGGTGTTCTTTCAGGGCTGTCCGCACCACTGCGAGGGCTGTCAAAACCCAGAGACACACGATATCTCCGGCGGAATAGAAGCTGATACGGATGCCGTAATGGAACGAATCCGAAAGGCAAAATTCCTGGATGGTGTAACCCTATCCGGCGGAGACCCGCTGATGCAGCCTGAGGCATGTGGAAGCATTGCAAGGGCCGCTCATGATATGGGCCTGTCCGTCTGGGTCTACACGGGATGGACAATGGATGACATCCTATGTGATGCGCGCAAGAGAGAGGCACTTCGCTATGTAGACATTCTCGTCGACGGCGAATTTGTATCTGCACTGCAGGGAGAAGAACCTCTCTTCCGGGGAAGCAGTAATCAAAGGTTCATTGATGTGCAGAAAAGTCTTAGTACCAATCAGGTCGTTGAAGTTCGACCTGAGAAGATTTAATTGAATGGAGGAAAAACGATATGGGCGACATCAATATGACTATTATCAAGCGAGACGGAAGCCGTGTCTCGTATAACAATGAGAAAATCCAGAATGCTGTGGCCAAAGCCCTGATGGCCTCCGGTGAGGTTGCAACCAAGCGTGTCTCTACGACGGCGCAAATCATTGGGCTGTTCGTGGAGTGCGAACTCTTTGATGACCCTGCGGCGGCCAAGAACGGCCAGATGGAAGCGTCTGTCGAGCATATTCAGGACCTGGTGGAGGCTGCTCTGATGGAGCAGGGCCTGCCCAAGACGGCAAAAGCCTATATCCTGTACCGACAGCAGCATACAAAGATGCGTGAGACCCGCAACGCGATTCTCGACGTGAAGAAGACTATCGAGGGCTACGTCGGGCCCAATAAGGACTGGCGTGTGAAGGAAAACGCTACGGTGTCCCTGTCCCTCGGCGGCCTGATTCTGTCCAACTCCGGTGCCATCACCTCGAACTACTGGCTGAGCGAGATTTACGACGAGGAGGTCGCCAACGCCCACCGGAATGCGGATATGCACATCCATGACCTGTCCATGTTGTCCGGCTACTGCGCCGGGTGGAGCCTGCGGCAGCTCATTACCGAGGGGCTTGGCGGCGTTGAGGGAAGAATCACATCTTCTCCGGCTGCCCACCTCAGCACGCTCTGCAACCAGATGGTCAACTTCCTGGGTATCATGCAGAACGAGTGGGCTGGCGCTCAGGCGTTTTCCAGTTTCGATACCTACCTGGCCCCGTTTGTCCGGGTGGACAACCTGAACTACAAGGAGGTCAAGCAGTGCATTCAGTCCTTCGTGTACGGCGTCAATACCCCCAGCAGATGGGGAACACAGCCGCCTTTCACGAACATCACCCTGGATTGGGTCGTTCCTGACGATATGGCACATCTGCCCGCCATCGTGGGCGGGAAAGAGATGCCGTTCACCTATGGCGACTGCAAGGCGGAGATGGACATGGTGAACAAGGCGTTCATCGAAATCATGATTGAGGGAGATGCCAACGGACGTGGGTTCCAGTATCCTATTCCGACCTACTCCATCACGAAGGACTTCGATTGGAGCGATACGGAGAACAACCGGCTTCTGTTTGAGATGACAGCCAAGTATGGTACGCCCTACTTCTCAAACTACATCAACTCCGATATGCAGCCAAGCGACGTGCGCAGCATGTGCTGCCGCCTGCGTCTGGACCTGCGTGAGCTGAGAAAGAAGTCCGGCGGTTTCTTTGGCTCCGGCGAGTCTACCGGCAGCATCGGCGTGGTCACGCTGAACCTGCCCCGTATGGCCTACCAGTCTAAGGACGAGGCCGACTTCTACAGTCGTCTGGACCATCTGATGGATGTTGCGGCCCGGTCTCTGGACACCAAGCGTAAGGTCATCACCCGGCTCATGGATGAGGGCCTGTACCCCTACACCAAGCGCTACCTGGGCAGCTTCGATAACCACTTCTCCACGATTGGACTGGTGGGCATGAATGAGGCGGCCCGCAATGCCAACTGGCTGTGTACAGACTTGACGACCCCTGCTGGCCAGGAATTTGCTAAGGCAGTCCTGAACCACATGCGGGAGCGGCTGAGCGACTACCAGGAGCAGTACGGTGTGCTGTTCAATCTGGAGGCGACCCCGGCCGAGTCCACGACCTATCGGTTTGCCAAACACGACAAGGAGGATTTCCCGGACATCATCACGGCGGCGAAGGCAGGGGAGACCCCGTTCTACACCAACAGCTCCCACATCCCTGTGGGCTATACCGATGATGTGTTCGAGGCCCTTGACCTGCAGGATGACCTCCAGACTCTGTACACCTCCGGCACCGTATTCCACGCTTTCCTGGGAGAGCGGCTGCCGGACTGGAAGGCTGCAGCTACTCTGGTTCGGAAGATTGCGGAGAATTACCGGCTTCCGTATTACACGATGTCTCCGACCTACTCGGTCTGCCAGGAGCACGGCTATCTCCGTGGGGAGCAGTATATCTGCCCTATCTGCGGCAAGGCCACTGAGGTCTACAGCCGCATCACCGGCTATTACCGGCCGCTGAAGAACTGGAACGACGGCAAGGCGGAAGAGTTCAAGGAGCGTAAGACCTACAAAGTTGGGGAGCCCATGACGGGGAAAATCGATGTGCGTGCCATCAAGCAGGACCACACAGAGAAGGCCCCTGAGTGCCAGGAGACTGGCGCTGAGGCGCTCACCGGCGTGACCCTGTTTGCCACGCAGACCTGCCCCAACTGCAGGCTCGCAAAGGAGATGCTCAATAAGGCAGGCATCCAGTACGATGTCATCTATGCAGATGAACACCCGGAGCTTGCCAAGGCGTATGGCATCATGTCCGCGCCGACACTTCTCGTGCCTGCGGCGGATGGCAGTGGTTTCGACCGCTACATGAATGCCAGCAACATCCGGCAGTACATCACGCAGCGGAATGCGTGACAAGAATTAAACAGCAGAAAGGGCCGCCTGGTATCAGGTGGCCCTTTCTGCTGTCAAAGAGAGCGAAGAAGGTGAAGTATTTGGTTATTCTCCTGGCTGTTGTGCTTTCATCAAGAGGTTGACGGCAGTACGGAATTCAATATCTTCCCGATAGCGGTGAATGATGAGAGCCTCTTTCGTATGGTCAGACTCTGGAGGTTCGAACATTGCGGCCACAGGCACATCCAGTGTTTCGCAGATTGTGGCAAGCTGATATGCAGTCACAGGGATATCCCCATGCTCTAAATTGGAGATGGTGTTGCGGGCCACCCCAAGGGCTGTACCAAGCTGAGTCTGGTTCAAGTTTCGGAGTTTCCGATAATATAAAATATTTGAAGCAATTAGCATTTTCATGTCATCTGACACGGGAATTCTCGCCTCCCCTCCGTAAAACCATACCATGAAAAGCAGGTGAGGACAAGAAAAATATAAAAAAACTGTTGACACGTCGGTATTACCGACGTAATATTATTCTAGCGTCGCCAATATCGACGATTAGGAGGTGTTGGATGAGCAAACACGACCTCATACGGGAGGCGTTTGAAAACGACGCTGGTGTGGAAGTTATCCCACGAGACAAAAAATACGAACAGAGAGGAGATGATGACGAAAAGCTGGTAGGTCCATACTGCCGGGTCAGTACATTGCAGGAGTCCCAGGAAGACAGTCTCAGTATGCAGCAGGCTTACTACACAGAATACGTCAACAAGCATCCGAACTGGAAACTGGTAGATATTTATGCCGACCACGGTATTTCCGCGACGAGCATGAAAAACCGGGCCGACTTTAATCGCCTCATTGAGGATTGTAAGGCCGGGAAAGTGAATCTCATCATCACAAAGGCCGTGGCCAGATTTGCCCGAAATACCGTGGACTGTGTTGCTACATGCCGGATGCTGAAGAACCTTACTCCTCCTGTTGAAGTACGCTTTGAAACAGAGGGACTCAATACCTTAGCTCCTAACAGCGAGTTGTACCTCACTTTTATGGCCGCCCTGGCGCAAGGCGAGTCCGATGCAAAATCGCTCAGTCTGAAATGGGCGATACGCAGCCGGTTCGCCAAGGGCATTCCTAAAATAACCAATCTCTATGGATTTGACCGAACTGGGATTGAACTGAAGTTCAACAAAGACATTGAGATGGTAAAACAGATGTATCAGTGGGTGGCGGATGGAGAAAGTGTGGCAGGAGTCCGAGACAGATTGAATGCGATGGGGGTACGCTCCCCATTGGGGCTTGACACCTGGAGTTATTCCAGCGTCTACTACATTCTTACAAACGAAAAGTATGCTGGCGACGTTATTATGCAGAAGACGATTGCTACGGACCTCTACGAGCATAAGGTAATCAAAAACACTGGCCAAGAACTCAAGTACAGACTGCGCGGCAGGTATGAGGCGGCCGTGCCTAATGACATGTGGACTTACGTACAGCGGCAAATAGGAGGACTTTCTCTGGAAGAAATCCTGGAACAGGACCAAATCTATGACGCGGGACCATGGCATGGGCTGCGGGCGCTCACATGGTCGCCAAAGGAGGGACGAAAGGATGTTCAACGCCAGCGCTTGGAGACTTGATGATTTTCGTGTCGTGATTTCCGGTGCGCAGTTGACGACAACCGCAACAGTAAAAGTGTACAGCAAAAAACTCGTGTTCAGCAAGACGGCAATTTCTGAATTGAATTACCCGGCGTATGTTCGAATTCTTATCTCCGAGGAAGCAGACAGGATGGTCGTCCTTCCGCACTTTGAGGACGATATGACCGCAATCCCGTTTTTCAAAGAAACCTTCTCGGAAGACGAGGGGAGATACATAGAACCACGGTCTGTCCCGATAATAGACACGACCCTGGTGAAAGGCATCCGAAAAAAGCGGGAGTGGCAGGATTCAAAATGCCGGACCTGTTACGCGCTCCGATTTGCGGAAATGCCAGAGGCTCTTTTCTTTGACCTATCCATGGCCAAAATCGTTACCCGTGATAAGCTGAGACGGAGTGCAGATGAGGCATTCAAAACATACCCGCCGCTGCGGATGCTGATGAACGACATGAGCCCGGTTGTACTTGGCCTGCCACCGGCGAGCAATCAATAATAGTGAGAGATTTGAAGTTGGCGAGAGACTTCCCAAAAGGGGAAGCTCTCGCTTTGGTGTTTTATTGATTAAAAAATTGTTATATGGTATAATATTGCTATCGACATGAGAAAGGGGCTGGGCTGTGAAAAAACGACGCTATATCCCGACATGGGTCATTGTTCTTAGCGCCATACTTGCCTCATGCGCCATATCCGGCATCTGTTGTATCCTGATTTTTAAGCCAGAACTGCCGCATTTTCCAACGGCTCCGCAATCTCAAAGTGAGCATATCGAAGATGGCGGAGAGCCTGCGCCAGAAAACAATGTGGGGGAAGGAATGGAGACAACCTCAAATTCTGATACGGAACCGCCTGAAGAAGAGAGCCAACTCATAGAGGAACCGGACGCTGGCAATGTGCAGTCTGAACCTTCTCCGCATGACTCCGAAGTTGGTGCAGCCTCTGGCGGAAAGGATGAGTCCGGTGAGTTGCCGTCCGCAAATAAGGAGGATGCCGGAGCTGCGACAGAACCGGATACTGAGAACCAGGAGGCCCCGCTTAATGGTGTCGTTACGGACCTCGGCGGTGTGGGGGAGGAGGATGCTCGATATAAGATTGAAACCCTGGAAGCACGTGTGGGCAGTCTGCCATGTACGGTTTATGTACGCTACTGCAAACGGGACCCATTCTCAGGTGACTGGGAAGTGGTAAAGGAAAAAGGGGACCCTTATTACGGCCTGGATGAGGTCATTGACCCAAATGCAGACCCGCTTGCTGATGTGGCCCTCATCAATATCTATGACCGGAGTATCGCACGCGGCGAACGATGCGGGTATTGCTGGTATGGAGACAGCTTCTTCGAAGCAAGGGAGCAGTGGCAATTTTTCAGCGGAGGCCGGTTCCACACGGCAGAGGAATTGGAACAGGAGGAATCAGAGTGGCAAAATCAGCAAGGATTTTGAGCGACTATGGAAACAGCGCACTTGGGCTATATCAGTCAGATGATGGCGATATTGTCATGCGAATATATGGCAACGGTGAGATGCGGATTTCAAACTATGGCGATGAGAAGCAGGCGGAGCTGATGAGGGCGTTTTCCCGCATTATCGATATGGAAAATGGACCCTGGCCCTCGGATGCCGACAAGATACTCAGTGAAGAGCAACAGAAGCTGCTCTACGATTTAGAGCATGGGTGTCCGGCGCAGTCCTGTGGCGCTTGCGATTACGGCTCCCCGGAAGGGAGAGACGGGGAGTGCCAGATGACCCAGAAAGCGGCAAAGTTAATTGACTCACTTGTGGCCACCATCCGAAAACTGACAAGCGAAGCACCCAAGCACCTAAGCACCTAAACACCTAAACACTTAGGTGCTGTTGCACTTAAGCGCTCAAACACTCAAACACTTCAAAGGAGAGATTATATGCCTAATGTCCATCCCAAGAGCGGCGGCCCGTACACCCTGTACTGCGACGAGTGTGGCTGCTGGATTCCAAACACCGCCAACACAGAGATGCGAAAAGAGGGCGCGATTGCGTATTCCCATTTCTGTGACAATGGGGTGTGTGATATGCGAAACGGCGAGATTCTGGACTCTTCGAGAAAGAAGGCGCAGGAAGACTCTGCGGTCCGTAAGCATATTGGAAAACCTGTCCCGGCCTGCTGCATCCGAGCTAATATCAAGCCGGGCATGGAGGTCGACATTGTTCTGAAGAAAGACCAGCCAACAGGAATCCTGACCCGAGGCGTTGTAAAGGCTATCCTCACAAACAGCCATACGCACCCGCGTGGCATAAAAGTTATGCTGACGGACGGAAGTGTCGGACGAGTCCAGGAGTTCCCCGCAAAAGCGTAATACATTACAATGCCGGTGTTTGGAGAGAACCCAGACACCGGCTTTTACTTTGCCTTAGTCTCTTAGTTTTTTCGTGCCATGGAAGAACGCGATTTGGCTCGCTAAAATTGACTAATATAATGATAAATGGTATAATATTTCGCGCTACAGTCATGGCGTGTGCTCTCGACAAGAGAGTAATTTTTTGAACGAGGTGATGAAGAAATGAAATATAAAGTGAGGAAAGGAGGCTGTGCGTAGTTGCAGAACCCAAAGAAACGCAATCAAAAAATGAGAAAGATGCGCCTTATGTCCGGTGTTCTAGCCGTGACCATGACTGCCAGCTTACTGGCGCTTCCAGCGCAAGCTGCGAGCATCAGTGATTTCACCGATGTGGAAGGGCATTGGGCGTATGATGCTTTGGAGTGGGCCGTTGAGAATGATGTTCTCGCTGGTAAAGACCATGATACCATGGACCCGGATGGGCTGCTGACTCGTGCTCAGATGGCCACCATGATGGACCGGCTCTACGGCACTTACAAGAATGCGGACATATCCCACTACACGGACGTTGTGACTGGGAGCTGGTACTACAACTACATCGCGCAAGCCGTCAACATGGGAACCCTGACCGGATACGGCAACGGGTTGATGAAGCCGAATGATTACATCACCCGGGAGCAGGCAGTCGTTGTGATTGCCCGTACTCTCTGCCTGATGGCGGCATCTAATGAGGACTTGACCGAGTTCCCGGATGCCAACCAGGTCGGTTCTTGGGCCTACGATGATATCTGCGCGATGGTGGAGCGGGAGTTTGTCGCAGGGTATTCCAATGGCTATCTTGGTCCCAAAGACAACATCACCCGCGCCCAAATGGCCCAAATCCTCGCCAGGATTTTCAGCCATATCTATGAGAGCGGCACCTTGACCGGCGAATACGATGACATCGTGCTGGTTCGGGGGGATGTGGATATCCACGACGCCGTTTTCAACGGCGACCTCATCATTGCCAATGGTTTAGCAGAGGGTAAGCTGACACTCGAAGATGTAACGATTAAGGGCAATCTCATCGTTTGGGGTGGCTCCAAAGTCTACGTCGACGGTAAGTCGGAGGTCTCTGGCGTCATCACTCCCAGAAATGATGGGGATGTGCAGGTTATCTTCGACGAGGAAGCAACGAGGCTGTCCAAAAAAGACTGTAACGTCGTCTATCCTGATTCCATGGACCAGGACAATGAGGTCATCTGGACGGAGCGAGCCAGCAATTCCGGCGGTTCTTCTGGCGGCGGAGGTTCCTCTGGCGGTGGCGGCGGGTCAGTCGTCATAAAGAAGCCAGACATTGAATTCACCATGCCTGGCTTCCTCTATGTCGGCGACTCCACGACGATTGAAACTACCCTCACCAATACCAGCAACGTGGAGTGGAGCCTGACTAAGGACGGCGTTGCGCAGGACCTGACCGGCTTCACGGATAAAGGCGGTACGCTGACCTTTACAGAGGAAGGCACCTATACCCTCAAAGGTGTTGCCAAGCGTGGAAGCTATACGGACACCTGTGAAAAGACGGTGACTGTCCTGCCGGTAGTCACGCTTGGATTCTCACTCCCGGAGTATGCGCACACAGATGAGCAGACAGACGTGGAGCTGAGGTTCGAAAATGGGCGCGATGGCTCTGTGGTCTGGGATTTGACGAAGGACGGGGAAGCCTATCCGCTGCCGGACGGCTTCAATAATGAAGGCGGGACGCTGGCTCTGACGGAGCCTGGGACCTATGTGCTGACAGCCACCTATACGGACGCTGCAGGGAAGGTCTACAAGGAGTCCCAGACTATTACCATCCTGCCGGTCATCTCTCTGAATATCAGCGTTGACCCCAGTGAGACACACGTCGACGTGGCCGCGACCGTCACTGCGAACGACGCGAACTTGCCGGTGCATTGGACCCTCTCCCAGAACGGGGACGAACTGGTGTGGGATTCTGTGACAGCCAGTCAACTTGGCGCGACCGGCGGCGAACTCCTGATTCCCATTGCTGGCCAGTATCAACTGAAGGCATCCGTCACCGATGCGGCCGGGCGCACCTTTGTATCAAATGTAGAGACCATCACGATTGAAAATGTGCTGGACCTGGATTTGACGGTGCCCCAGTACGGCTGGACTGACCGAGCTTCTCTCATTGAGCTGTCCGGCTATGGCACCTATCCTGTCTCTTGGGAAGTTGCCGATGAGCAGGGGAGTGTAACCTACTCTGGTACGCTCCAGGACAACGGCGGCAATATCCAAATCAGCACCTCTGGTGTCTACACCATTACGGCCAAAGCAACTGACCGTCTGGGCCGTGAGTTCTCACAGCAGAAGACGATTGAGATTCTCCCCGCTATCCAGCTTGCTGCTGAGGCGGACAAGAGCGGTCTCCACCTGGATGAAACATTGGCTCTGAACCTGGATGCTCAGAACATCCCCGATGGCCAGTCCATTACCTGGGAAATTCAGAAGGATGGCGTTGATTATACCGGCATCGATATGTCGAATCTGGCCAATATCAGCTTCTCTGAGGCGGGCGACTACTCGTTCGTGGCAAAGACAACGGACAAGGCCGGACGGGAGTACACATCCAATGAAGTCACTGTCCATGTCATCGAAAATCTGGATGTCGCCCTGACGGCAGATACAACCGAACTGCACGAGGACGAGGCGACTGATATTGCACTGTCCGTGGAGAAGGGGACTGCTGCCTCTGTGGCGTGGTCTATGACCTGCAATGGAGAAGAAGTTCCCATACAACTCGGCGATAGCGGTGGCCAACTCGACTTCGCACAGACAGGCGACGGAAGCTATGTGCTCACTGCCACAGTTCTGGATGAACTTGGTAAGGAGTATACCGCGAGCGTTTCCATCAAAGTATATCCGGTCATTGAGCTGGAAATCATCGCCCCGGAGAACATCCATATTGACCGTACTGCAGACATTGGGCTGGAAGGGAATGACCTGGACGGCCTTGATGTAAAGTGGTCGGTCATCTCTGAAAATGGTACTGAGGTGGCGAACTCTCTGGGCAATAACGGAGGAACGCTGAGCTTCACCGAAGCTGGTACACACTTCATCAATGCCTCTGTTACTGATGCCCTCGGCCGCGAGTTCACTGCGGCAGAGAAGACCATCCTGGTCTGGAATACGGTGCAGCTCTCCTTCAAACTGCCGGAGTTCTCTCACCCGGATGAGACGGTGGTCGTCAAGATGACCTCCGAAAATCTGCGGGACAACCAGATAAGCTGGTCCCTGACGGTCGACGGTGCTTCCGTGCCTCTGGCATCTGGGGTGGATGGCTCTCTGACCAACGACGGCGGCAGTGTGAAGTTCACTCAGGCAGGGACGAATGTCCTCACCGCTACTGTGGTGGATGAGCTGGGCCGCACATTCACCTATGACCAAACTATTGAGGTATATCCCATCCTGACGCTGGACCTGACGGCTACCGCTGCAGTCCACACAGATGAGTATATCGACGTGACGCTGGATTCTAACACCAGCCTGCCCGTCACGTGGAAGGTCACGCCTTCCAACGACCCGAACACAGATACCGCCTATACTGGCAGCCTAACTGACTTCGGTGGGTCTATCCAAATCGACACGGCTGGCGTCTATGACATCGTGGCCTCCGTACAGGATGCCACTGGCAGAACCTTCACTTCCGTCACAAAATCCGTTAAGGTCTATCCCATTGCGGGCCTGAGCTTTACGCTACCGGCAACAGCTTGGACAGACTCCGGCATCCCGGTGGACCTGCTGACCTCCAATTTAACTGACCGAAATGTGACGTGGACCCTGACTAAGGATGGTGCTCCTGCGGCTATGCAGGACTATGTGTTCGGTTCCCTGGACAACAAGGGTGGCAATATCCGTTTCACAGACGTTGGCACCTATGAACTGACCGCATCCGCCACCGACGAGTTGGGCCGTGAGTACCAGTACTCTCAGACGGTCCAAATCTATCCGGTCATCGGACTGGAGGTCAACACGGCAGATACAGGCCACACCGATGAGGCTGTGGATGTTGTTCTGAACAAGGGCAACTGGAACGGCCAGTCCATCTACTGGACAGTCCTGCGCGACGGTAAAGAAGTTGCTCCGGCGTTTGAACTGACCGAAACTGGCGGCCATGGGTTCCTGACGGAGCCGGGCCTCTACACCTTCATCGCCAAGACGACTGATGAGCTAGGCAGAGAGACGACAGCTTCGGATACCATTCAGATTTATCCCGTTGGCCAGGCTGGTTTCTACCTGCCTGCGGCATTCCACACGGATGAAACCGTCGACCTCGTGACCGAGTTTAAGGAACTGGGAGACAATGTGCTGCACTGGACTCTGACCAGAAATGGTGAGTTGGTCCAGCCCTCTGAGATGATGTCCGGCGACTTGAGCGCGGAGGGCGGCGAGTTGCAATTCCGGCAGGCTGGCGATTACAAGCTGAAAGCTGTCTTCACGGACGGCGGTGGCCGCGTATACGCCTATGAGCAGGAGTTTACAGTCTACCCCATCCCTGAGGTGAGTTGGACGCTTCCTTCCTACGCTCACACAGACACGGAATTTAACGTGCCGGTCAAGTCCACCAATGTCTCTGGCATTGAGGGCACGACCATCAAGTGGTTTATCGACGACACCTATGGCCTGCGGCAGAACTGGGATACCTATGTGGCCGGAAACCTGACCGCTGAGCCTGGCACTATCCGCATCAAACACGCTGGTATTTTCACCATCGGCTGCGAAGTGACAGACGCGACGGGTCGTGTGTTCACATTCGATGGTCCCAGCATCGAAGTGCTGGCTGAGCAGGAGCTGAACGTGGAAATCACAGAGACCGAGGTCTATGTGGGCCATGACGCAGAAGTCCTGACACTGGGTAACAACAATACACTGCCCATTCGTTGGTCTTTGAAGAAGGATGGTCAGGCTGTTGATATCGACAAGTATGTCACTGGCGACCTGAACAACTACGGTGGGTTTATCAAATTCACGGAAGCGGGCTCGTATGAGTTGATTGGGACGATGACTGACGGCTTGGGTCGTGAGTTCAGCGACTCTGATACCATCGAAGTCCTGCCTGTCGGCGGTCTGTCCTTCTCACTCTCCGAGATGGAGTATGTGGGTAATGAGGTCCCCGTCATCATGGATACGCTGGTGAACCCTGGAAACGCTGATGTGCAGTGGTCTGTTGAGAAGGATGGCTCCTCCTATGCCATGGACCTGTCCATGCTGAATAACAGCGGCGGCAAGGTCGTATTCCCAGAGGTTGGCACCTACACGCTGATTGCCACCCTGGATGATGGAAGCGGCACGCCCTCCGTGGCAAAGCGGACTATCCAAATCATCTACAAAGCTGACCTGGCAGTTAATGCCCCCGCTACTGTTCATATTGGCGATGCGTTTGATGTGAGACTATCCGGCAGCGGCGCTCTGGATGTCAAGTGGGGCGTGAAGCTCGGCAATCAGCCGGTTGAGCTGGATGGCAATACCGGACTGTTGACTGGTACGGCAGGGACTCTGACTCTGTATGAGACAGGGACCTATACGATTACAGCGACTACGGTTGACGATGCGGGCAACCAGCACACCGCGTTTGCAAATGTCTCTGTGACCAATACTGCCCCCAGCATTGATTCCTTTACTGCTGAGGCCACCCGGAATGTGGTCGACGGCCGCTACTATGCGGCGCTCAACGCCACCTGTTCAGACCCGGACGGCGATGCTGTCCACCTGGAGTGGGATGACGAGTACCAGGAAGATGGTTACTACACCATCGGGACCCATACCATCCGTGTGCGGGCAGTCGATGAGTGGGGCGCTACCTCTGAGTGGGTCTCCCAGACGATTGAATTCCACAATGACCCGCCAGTAATCACTTCTTTTACCATAACCCCGACGCAAGAGAGTGATGGCGGTGATAGGTTTTTTGTCGAGATAAACGCAGATGCGAGCGACCCGGACGGAGATGACTGGCATCTTGAGTGGGGTGGAGACTATAACGCTGATAGTTATTATCCGGTAGGAAATTATACTGTAAAAGTTCGTGCTGTCGACCAATATGGAGCAGAGTCTGAGTGGCAAACAAAGACCTTCGACGTTTTGGAACAACTCGAACTGTCAATCTCTGCCCCAGCGCAAGTAAAACCTGGCGAAACTTTTAGCGTAACAGCAAACCAGGGAAACACATCTTATCCCGTAGTCTGGGATATCAGAGATGGCAATGGAACTCCAGTTTCTTCTGCGGGCCTTTCTGACGCTGGCGGCAGTCTTCGCCTCACTGAGCCGGGGACCTACACGATAAGTGCATCCATTACAGGTATTTCTGGAGCAACTGCTGAAGACGAAACGACGGTGGTAGTTGTCAACAATACAGTTTTCACCGGAAAGTTTTCTATGAACTTGTGGTGGGAAAATAATGGAAACGACATGGATTCCCATATGTACTTCTATGACCGCTCTGGCTCAGAAATTGGACACCTGTACTACAGCGATAAGCAGGTTTGTGGCTGTTCCTTGGACAGAGATGATACAAAAGGCGGCACAGGCGAATGGCTGACAGTGGATTTCGATTCCATCCCATCTAACGTGTATAAAATCGATGTGTCGATATATGGGTATAGGGGCTCCGCAACCGCCACAATGTATCTGAGGCAAGAAAACACTATTACAGACGGAATGGGAAATGTCACAACTGAGGTGAAGGAGCCCGTTCGGCTTTCAACGTATGTAGGAAACCATGAAACTGTGTCCTTTGGTTACTTTATCCGTAGTGGAGACTCCTGGGATTTCCACGGTTATGACGGGTCTATTGTCCCTGGGTCCGGTGTGATTGAAGGTTAAGGGCAAAAAAATTGCCGCCTATCATATGGGCTAGTGAAAAATTTCCTATTCATTTACCACGTGAGTGGGAATCCGGCAGGAACTTTATTTCTGTCGGATTCCCACCCGCAGAAAGGAAGTTCATCCATTTTATGAGAAATGATATCATAAGGCGTGGCTTGAGCGGCCTGCTCAGCGGTGTTATGCTGATAGGGTTACTTCCTACTGCGGCTTTCGCCGCAGCACCTACGGACCATAACTATCAGGCGACAGAGTATAAGAGCCAAGAACCTGGCGTCGATGAGAATATGGAGCCGGGCAGTGACCTGAACATCTACGTCAGCATCGACATGTCTGACGGCGACGAGCAAATCTACTCCGTGCATACCTGTTCAGACCCGCAAGTCTACGACCCGGAGATTTCGCAGGCGACGCAGGACTCCCCGGGGCTGATTACCTATTCCTGCGGCACCTGCGGTGCGTATGCGGAAGTGGAGATTCCGCAACTGGACGATGATGCCCTGGTCTCCGATGGAGATGCCGGGCTGAAAGCGAATGGTGCGGATTGGGAGCGGTGGCTTGGCCCTGACTCCTATGGCTCCACGGTGGAAGGCGGCGAGTATATCGTCCGCATCCAAAACCGGCTGTTCACCGCTGAGTATGATTTGGGCCCGATTGGTGCCAATGACGGCATCATGCTGGCCAGCAACTCCGCGACAGACGACCCCAAGCAGTGGCCTGCCTCTGCGACAAAGGATGTCGTACAGAATACAATGCCGGACTGTGAGCCGGTCTACCTCTTTGTTGACTATGAGCATCCTGACTCTGAAAACCACGCTATCAAGGCTGCTCACAAGTGCAAAGAGGGAGCGTCCCTGGTCGATGAATCCTATAAGGCAACCAGTTCTAGTGATGGCCTGATTAAATTCACCTGCGACCAGTGCGGCTCCTCTGCGGAACTGACCATTCCGGCCCTGACTCTGGATGCATTTACTCTGACCCCAGAGTCTCAAGCTGACATTGAGAATGGAGTTACTTACAGCGGCGATGAGTATACCATCGCGTATGATGTAGCCAGCCAGTACCGCCGGTTCATTGGCACCGAGTTGAACAACAATGTCCATATCACGGACTGCGGTTCTTATCACGTTATCATCACAATCAGCAATGGCTGCTATGACAACGTGCAACTGGAGGGTGCTGATATTCTGACCGTTCGGCCGAAGCCTGTCACACCTCCAAGTACCGATATGTTTGCCAATAAGGTGTACGACGGGACCAGCATCCTGGATGGCAAGAGCTTCAGCTATGAAGACGTCAATGGCAATGATATCTCTGTGCCTATGACTGTCTACGCTGTGTCTTTTAATGGTTCACAACTGTCGGTCGATGAGTCTACCCCAGTCTCTGATGCGTCTCCCGCTGGCGTTTACGCCATCACATTCCAGATTACAGATAAGAACTACTGCTGGGATGTCGAAGATGCGGAGCCTGGAAAGGTCTATACAAAGTACAGCCTTATCACCCACGTTCTTCCCAAAGCGAATCCCATCTATGTGGGAGATGCAGAGTCCAGCATTACCCTCCAGAGTGGAAACTCGGAGTTGTACAGTGTCTCTGTCGTTGCCGGGCAGGGCGAGTTTGACTCCAGCCAGCCTGGAGAGACTTCGACCACAGTTCAGTTCAACCGCAAAGACGGGAGCTGGAACAACGCCCGCCTGAATGTCGCTCCGGTCCCTGTTGAAGTGCGGAGCCGGGAGATTTATAAAGTAACTGGTGTAACAGCCACCAAACCTATTGGAACAGAGTTTTCCAATTTGGAATTGCCCACAACCATTACAGTCAGTGCAGAGGGAGACTATCAGGCTACCGTGCCTGTGCTGTGGGATTCCTCTTCTTATGACCCCAATACCGTTTCCCAAACTGTCTATGGCACGCTTGACCTGAGCGGACACCCGGAGTTGAATAACGACGGGAACATCCGGGCCGAGGCAACAGTGAATCTGACCAAGGGTTCTGTCAGCGCACCGACCTTTACGGCTTTCTCCAAGGTCTATGACGGGAACTCCGATGCCCTTCAACTCCCGGACGCCACAGAGGGCATCGCATCTATGTCTGTGCGTTACACCGGAACCAGCGCGGCTGGCAGCGCCTACTCCAGCGATGCGGCCCCTGTCAATGCCGGTACGTACAAGGCGACAGTCTCCTTTACAATGGAGCCTGGTTATGAGCAGCTCGCGGCCGTTGAGGTAGAGTATACAATCAGCAAGGCTACCCAGACCTGCCCTGCGCCCACTTTGGCGTCCAGCACGACGACCAGCATCACGCTGAATGCGGTGCCTGGTGCTCTGTATAGCAAGGACGGTTCTGTCTGGTCCGAATCTCCCGAGTTCACGAATCTGGACCCTGGCAGAGAGTACACCTTCTATCAGAAACTGGCCGCCACAGAGGATGGCAACTACGAGGAATCTCCTGCGGTCTCGGCCCAATTCTCCACGACCCAGGAGCAGATTGATACTCCCGACCTGCAGGCTCAGACTGCTACCTACACCGGAAGCCCCATCAGCTATCGGGTGTCTCCCATTACAGGTGTGGCAAAGAGCGCGGTCGAGTACTATGTCAATGACGAGTGGGTGTCCACGGCTCCTACCAATGCCGGTACGTACCCCGTTCGTGTGACCTTTACCATGAACTCCGGCGTCGCCCAGCTTGACCCTGTTGAGACGACGCTGACCATCAACAAGGCGGACCGGCAGGCTCCCCCTGCTCCTACCGCCAGCAATGTGGGCATGACCAGCATCTCTGTGACGACTATTCAGGGTGCGGTCTATTCCATCAACGGCACGACCTGGCAGCCGTCTCCGCTGTTTGAGGGCCTGACGCCCAGCACAGACTATACGGTCTATGCCAAGTACCCTGCCGATGATAACCACAATGAGAGCCCCGCGTCTTCTGCAGTTATTCGGACCTCTAATCAGAGCACCTCTGCGGGCACTGTCCAATCCGAGGTCTATACCTATGATGGAACGCCCAAGAGTCTGGTGGCGGACCAGCCGACCGGCTGCACTGCGGTGACTCAGACCTTCACCGGCATCAACGATACCGTGTATGGCCCCACCACCACGCCTCCGACGGACCCGGGCACTTATAAAGTGGCTGTGACCTACACCATGGAGGCTGGTTACGACCAAATCCAGCCGCAGTACGCGAACCTGACCATCAATAAGGCCAACCAGGAGGCCCCCCTGGCTCCTGTAGTCACGGATGTGACGGACACCACCATCACCATTGAGGTGGAAGAGGGCGTCGCATACAGCATTGACGGAGGCAAGACCTGGCAGACCAACGGCCTATTCACTGGCCTGAACCGCGATACCGTCTACTCCATCATTCCCAAGGCTATTGAGACTGCTTACTATAAGGAGCAGGTTGGTCCTGCTACGGAGCAGCGCACGGAACAGACGGTCGTCCAATTCCCGGTTATTGCAGACCAGAGCTACGAGTTTGACGGAAACGCCAAGACCTTCGTGCTTCCCAAGTCTATCCCCGGCATCTCCTCTATGACTATCGTCAGTTATGGCGGCCTCTCCACAGAGCCGTCTGCTGTTGGTGATTATGAGGTAGTCATTGATTTTACACCGGCGAGCGGCTATAAGCTGCCGGATGAGGTGCCCACACCTGTGCTTCACATCATGAAGAACAGCACTCCGCTGTCTCCCGTGCTGAAGGATGAGACTACAACCTACGATGGAACTCCACAGGCATACCATGGTGCGGACAACATCAAGGGTATCACATCTGTGACCATCACCTACGTGGGCTCCGATGGGGTTCCGACAACAACTCCGCCCACCAACGCTGGCAGTTATGAAATCACTGCTGATTTCACGCCTGACGACGGCTATACCATGGCTCCTGGTCCCTTCACGGCTACTCTGATTATCAAGAAGGCCCAGCAGGAGGCCCCGATTGTGGACCTGGAGAAGTCTGACGCGACCTCCCTGACTGCTACCGCGATTCCCGGTGCGGAATACAGCATTGATGGCGGCAGCAACTGGCAGGACAGCAATGTCTTTGAGAACCTGAACCCCTGCACCAGCTATACTATTCTGGTGCGGATGAAGGGTGACGAGAACCATGAGGCGTCTGCTACCCGGCCTGTTGTGGGAACTACGACAAAGCATCAGGTCAATCTTCCCGAGATGCAGGATTATACGACTGTCTACAACGGGAATGGCCAGGTTTATCCCTACACAAGCACCCTGACTGAGCTGGATGGCGTGAAGACCGTGGAGGTCATGTACTTCGGTACGCTGACTGACGGCACACCTTATTCCAGCGCAGAGGCCCCTGTCAATGCCGGAACATACTCGGTCCGGTTCTACCTGACTCCTGAGACCAATTATGAGCTGGAATCTGACACGGCTGAGGCCACGATGACCATTGAGCGGGCCTCTCAGACGCTCTCTGATGCTCCCAGCATCGCCAATCGCACTACCACGACCATCGCGGTCAACCCAGTGCCCGGAGCTGAGTATAGCATCGACGGCGGCCGGACTTGGCAGGATTCACCCAAGTTCACCGGACTCACCGAGGGGACGGATTACACGGTGATGCAACGCCTGGCCGAGACCGACAACTATGAGGCATCCAATGCGACTTCTACAGATACGCAGACAGTCAAGGATACCGGCCTCAACTACACCATCAACTACAAGGATGAGACCATCCACTTCGATGCGGAAGTGGTCCGTGGCGGTAATGACTACGCAATGACGGACAAGCTGGAAGATGGCGACACCATCGTACCCGGCAGCACCATCTATGTGGGGCTCATTGATGATGGCACCGGCAACAACGGCCCTGTCACCATTGAAATCCTGCCCGAGCGTCCCGCCACCCCGGATGTCACTGTAAATCCCTACGACTACAACATGAACAGCACCGCTGACATGGAGTACTCCAAGGATGGCGGCCTGACTTGGTTGCCCTGCACCGAGCAAATGAATGTGGAAGACCTCCAGGGTGAGACCCTGCTTGTTCGCATTGCGGCCACAGAGGACTCCTTCCACAGCGAGTCTTGCACCGTTGAGGTGCCCGTACGTGGTCCTGCTCCTGTACTCACAATCAATAACGATAGTGAGCGTATGGACTCCACGACAAGCATGGAGTACTATGACGGTGAGAGCTGGATTCCCTGCCTGGACAACATGTCCGTTTCCAATATGACAGGGGAGACTATCCTGGTGCGGTATAGCTGCGACGGCACCAACCCAGCAAGCAACGCCGCAACCGTGGTCATTCCGACCCGTAACGCTCTGCCTGCCTTCAGCTTCGATATGGAGGCTGAGACTTTAGTCGCTGACTCCACCCTTGGCCAAGTTATGCAGAATGAGGCTTGGACCGATGTGGGTACGGGTTACAACGTGTCCGATAAGTGCGGTCAGACCCTGACCATTCGGGCCAAATTCGATGACACCCACTTTGCCAGCCTGCCTGAGACCATCACGGTCCCGCTGCGCGGTGAAAAGCCTGCTCCTATCATTGACAAGGAAACAGCCGCGATTCCGAACCTGACTGGTGTGGAATACTCTACCGACAACGGACTGTCCTGGAATCAGGTGCCCGGCGATGGCGTCCTTGATGTGTCCGACATGGCAGGGGAGACTATCCTCATCCGTAAGGACAATACGGACAGCACCTTTGCCAGTGAGCCAGTCGAAGTAGACATCTACAATTATGCTGAAAAACCGGATGTTGCATTGAACACCAAAGATGAGACCATCAATACAACCACGGAGATGGATGTTTCCTCTGATGGAATCCATTGGACCCAGGCGACTGAGCCTCTGAATGTATCCACACAGGATGGCACGACCATCTATATCCGCAACCATGGCTCTGAGAATGAGTTCCCCAGCGAGCCAGTCACTATTACCATTCCTGAGCGGCGTCCCGCACCTGATGTGACGGTGGATAACCGGACGGAGACCATCCAGCCGACCGGAGGCACCGAGTACAGTACGGACGGCGGTAAGACCTGGCAGGATGCCACAGACCCACTGAAAATTTCTGACCTGACCGGCGAGACGATTCTGATTCGGCAGCCCGCTACCGATGACGAGTTTGCAAGCGCTATCGCTACGGTCATCGTGCCGGAGCGTCCAGACGGCCCTGTGCTGGTACTGGATACTGAAAACGAGACAGTCAATACCACCACCGATATGGAATACTCCACCGATGGCGGAAACACTTGGAACCCGGCACCTGAGCCGCTGGATGTGTCCGACCTGGCAGGCACCGAAATCCAAGTGCGGTATCCTGCTGATGACGATACCCCGGCCAGCAGCATTACCACTGTGACGGTTCCTGAGCGGCGTCCTGCGCCCGATGTGACGCTGGATACGGACACCGGAATCATCTCTCCCTCCACCGGATTGGAGTACAGCGACGACGGTGGAGAGACCTGGAAGCCCTGCCCGGACCCCTTCGATGCCTCTGACATGGCAGGGGAGGACATTATTATCCGTGAGCCCGCTACTGGCACAGAACTGCCGGGCGAAGAGGTCACTATTCACATCCCGGAAAAGAATCCGACCCCGGATGTGACACTGGACTATGGCAACGAGACCATCAACACCACCGACGATATGGAGTATTCCACCGACGGCGGCAAGACCTGGCAGTCTGCTACGGAGCCTCTGGATGTGTCTGATATGACGGACAAGGACATCATGATTCGCGTACCTGGTGATGACGACCATCTGGCAAGCGATGAGCAGGTCATTCATGTGCCTGCACGGCCTGCCGCTCCCACTGTCGGCCACACCGATGAGACCCGGTACGGCCGGGAGGACGGCTCGCTGACTGGAACTACAACCGATATGGAGTACCGTGTCTCCGGCGGTAGCTGGACGAAGATTACCGGGACCTCCGTTACCGGGCTGGCTCCTGGCACTTACGAGGTGCGTTACAGTGCTACCGACTCTAGCCTGGCCAGCCTGACGCAGACTGTTGTCATCGAAGAAGGTCGCCGGTCCTCCGGCGGCGGTGGCGGAAGCAGCAGTGGCGGAGGAAGCAGTTCTTCCTCTGATTACACGGTCCGCTTCGACAGCAACGGCGGCTCCAAGGTGAACTCTCAGACGGTGGATAGAAACTCCACTGTCAAGGAGCCTGATGACCCCACCAGAGACGGATATATCTTCCTGGGATGGTATGAGGATAAGGACTTGAAAGACAAGTACGACTTCTCCGATGCTGTCAAGAAGAACATGACGCTCTACGCCAAGTGGGAGAAGGTTCAGGACATCCCGGAGGATAAAACCTGGATGCTGAATAAGGAAGACCACATTGCGTACATCGCTGGCAGAACGGCGGATACAGCGGCTCCGAGAGCTAACATCACCCGTGGCGAAGTGGCCATGATTCTCTACCGGCTGCTGACGGATGAGGCTCGGGCACAGTATGAGACCAACTACTGCACCTTCTCCGATGTGGAGAGTGGCGCTTGGAACTACGCCGCCATTGCGACCCTGGCGAATGCCGGTGTCCTGGCTGGTTACAGTGACGGCCGGTTTGGCCCCCACGACAATATCACCCGGGCACAGTTGGCGACCATTCTCGCTCGCTTCTGCAATGAGACGGGAACGACTGGTTCCGACATGTTTACGGACATTTCTGGCCATTGGGCCCGGAACTACATCAACACAGCCGCTAAGGCTGGGCTTGTCCAGGGCTACGGCAACGGGACCTTTGGCCCGGATAACCTGATTACCCGCGCCGAGACGGTCGTCATGATTAACCGTATCCTGGAGCGGAAGGCTTCTGCGGACACTGTGGTTCCTGGCTACAAGGTGTTCTCCGACATCAGTGAGGCAGACTGGTTCTACTGGGACATCATCGAGGCTTCTAATGAGCACGATTATGAGAAGTCCAGCGGAACTGAGTATTGGACTGAACTGAACTAAATACACCCCCGGAACAATCACAAAGCCGGTGCTTGGCAACTGTCAGGCACCGGCTTTCTCACCTTAAAAATTGACTAATATATTTATAAATGGTATAATATTACCGACAAAGCGGAAACCCGCAATGTTGAAATCAGGCAGAAAAAACCTGGCTGTGCAAGGGGATTATGCGAGTCATGGGGCAACTGCCGAAATCAAGATAAGGAGTGAAGTAGATGAAGCGTATCAAATCCCGTATCCCTTCCATCTGCGCGGCAGTCCTGATGGTCGGTTGCCTTTGTGCGACTACCGCCTTCGCCGCCGCGCCCACGCCTCTGCCTAGTACAGAGGAATCCATCATTGTTGAGCAGATTCCTGCTCGGTATGATGGGGACAATGAAGTGGTTGTTCTGTCGGAGACGATTTCCAATACTGACGGCACAGCCACCGATACAACCGCTCCGACTGAGGAGCAGACCGACCCGGCAGAGACCGCCGATGAGGAATCCGGCGGCTTTTTCGATTGGTATGTGGGACTGTTCAGCAATAACGCCTTTGTCATTGTTTTCGTGGCGATTATCGCTGTTGTGGCCCTGCTGCTCATGAAGATGAAGTCCGGCGGCTCCCGCAGCAGAGGAAAGGCAAAAAGCAACAGCAAGTCCAATCGCAAAGACGGTCTGTAAGCGAAATCGAAAAAAGAGTAAAGGAGATTTTCGTTCATGAAGCACAAATTCGCAGGTCTCATGATGGCCGGAGTAATGATGTGCTCAATGGCCGTCAGCGCCTCGGCGGCGGAAGTTACTGATGCAACTCAGTCTCCCGCGCCAACAACTACCCCAACCGTGAGCACTACCGATACAAACGCGCTCACAACCCAATCTAAAGTCCCCGCTTATCCGGTCGACATTCAGTACCCGACCGAGGAGGGTGGACTTATCAGAAAGACCTTTGTGGTTTCCAGCCAGGAGGACATCGACCTTCTCGAACGCGGCGATATTGAGTACCAGGGAAAGGTCTACCACTTCCAGGACATCACCGTGGAGGAAATCGGCACACACGACGAGAAGAACTACATTGAGACGCTGACTGGTGAGTCCGATACCAAGGACACCGACAAGATTCTGGCCACGCTTGAGCTCAAGCGCGAGGTTACGACCGATGATGGGTACACCGGCGTTCTGGACCTGGATGCTTCCTCTCTGACTACTGAGGTGACTTCCTACGGTTCCACCTCCAAGACCAAGACGGTAACAAAGTCCTACACGGGCCTTTCTGATGCAGACCTCACCTTCATCCCCAAGACTGTCACTGAAAATGGCGTGACATGTTCTCTGGTCGATGTGAACTGGGTCGAGACAAGCCCCTACAACCCCTACGACCCGGACTACGGCAACCGTTTCAATGCCACAGCCAAGTACTCCGGCACTTATTCTTCCAGTTATGCCAAGGGTTACGCCTATGAGGTGAAGTATTATGGCACAGTTGAGAAGGATGAAATTGAGGGCTATTCCTGCACCCTGCTGTTTGCCCCTGAGTTTGAGGACAGCCACTGGTACGACGTGTTTGTTGGCGAAAACGCCAATCCTATTGCCGTGTTCGGTGCCATCGTTGTTCTCTGCCTCCTGCTCGCCTGCGCAGCCTTTACCATTGCGTCTCTGATTAAGCGCCGGAGAGGGCAGGAAGTCACTACCACGGAGGAGGTCATCGTTGACGATGGGACAAATACATCCGGTACGTCAACGGGCCAAAAATAAATCTATCCAAGAGGAAGAAAGGAAACGCCATGAAACACTTTAACCGCATTACTGCTTTCATGCTTTCCGCCGCACTGGCTGCGTCTTTGTCGATTGCGCCAGCTAGTGCTATGAGTTACTCAGTGGATGGAGCAGACGGCGGCTTTTTCGGCCCAATCACTTCCATCGACTCAGAACTTCAACCGGCGGATAGCGCATCTGATTACAGCAAGAATGCTGCCTATGCGCCCCCGGGCTTCGGTACTCCCGAGTCCTACATTCCCAACCGTGCTGAACAGCTTATCAACCTGAAAGGTACGGACGGTAATATGGACGGTGTTACGATTGTTGGCCCCGGCAGTATCGACGGGAATGCGACCAACAGCAGCATCACGATTGTCAACGGATTCCCCTCCGTTGATGGAGGCAGGACTTCTGGTTCTACGAGCACCGGCACTTCTGGAACTACAACCAGCGGAGCCATCGGCTTCACCCCGGTGACGGACAGCTCCTATTTTTCTAATGGGACGCTGGGCACTATCACTATCCCGGCTATCGGCGTAAATTTCGGAGTCTATGAGGGTACGACCAGTGCTGATATGAAGTATGGTGCCGGGCACTTCAACGGGACTTCTATTTGGGACGGCAACGTCTGCTTGGCCGCGCATAACCGTGGAGTATCCAATAACTTCGGTAAGATTCACACCCTGTCCGCTGGTGACACCATTACTTTGAAAACAGTGTATGGCACCCGGACCTACAGCGTGAGCAGTGTGCAAAAGGTCCATGAGACGGACACGACTTGCCTGCAGGATAGCGCAAGCAATATGATTACGCTGGTCACTTGCGTGGCCAATGAGCGTGAATACCGCTACGTTGTCCAGGGCTACCAGGTCGGCTGAGGGGCATCATCGCCCATAACTTGCCCCCGGTCATTGACCGGGGGCATTTTTAGAACAAATTTACCAAATTTCAGTTCGCAGAGGAGGTGACGTCGTGTGAGCCAATCAGAATCCGTACAGAGAATGACAGACAACGCCGCTAGATTCTCCGCACACCGCCTTCTCATGGCCCAGGAAGCTCAGGAAACCCAGGGGGCGGCTAAACCGAAAGCCCGGCCACGGCGCGTTCAGAGTGGCGGATATAACCTGATTTCAGCGACGCAGTTGCTGCTTTCTGGCAAACCGAGTAAGCAAAAGCCAGAAATTCGGGCTCAAAAAGACAAACAGCCTGTGGCGGCGAGTCGGGAAGAGTTCAATTCTCCGGCCGAGGAGACCGCTGCAGACAGAAAGGACATTTCTCAGACAGTCGAACCCAAGGTCCCGGCTATACAGCATGATGAGGCTCCGGCAATCCTTGAAGAAGCAAAAAAGACGGGGGAAGACATCGAAGAAAGCCCTGATGTCCTGGATGCCAAAGCTCGTGAGGAGTTTGAAAAGGCGGCTGCGGAGACTGCAAGAGAGGACCAGAAATACATTGTCGATAAGAGGACCCTGATTTGCCACTTTGCCTGGTGTGACCGGGCCAGCGAGATACCGGAGGAATATCAGCTCAAGGTCGCCTATGTGCCATTTCAAGGCAGAATTGCGCTATGCACGAACTGCTTCCGGGACAAGACCAGAGAGCAGCAGCTTAAGACCTATTTGAAGACCTGTAAGCCAGGCTCCAAGAATGATATCGTGTCCAAGGCAATCGTAGCATACTGTGAAAAGCTCGGAATCCATGCGGAAGTCAAAGCAGGCGTGGCCTACATTACAACGGTAGCAGGGGAGTGGTACTTCACCTACAATGACCGTCCTATCGTTCTCCACCACAAAAACGCAGAAAAGAGATATGATGCGCAAGGCCACGAGAAGAAGAACCAGTACCATATTCAGGAGCAGAAATTTTACTCCCCAGCCCATGCCCTAGCTTACATCGCAATCCACGACCGGCCGGAGCGGGCTCTGGCAATCGCAGCTGAGCAGCTCGGCTATATGAACCGCTCAAACGGATAACGGAAAATTTCATTTTGGGTGTTGACATCTTCGATAACATAATGTATAATAACACCATCAAGAAAAAAGCGCCAGAGATGCGCTTGGAAAGGATAACTCACGATGGCTACTGTTCGTTCGCTGAAAAATAGTATCTATTTTATTGAGTGGAGCTATAATGAATCTAGCCCCACTATTTGTGATGCTCTTTTTCGGGACAGAACGAATTGCCATAGAAAGGCCGTAAATACTGGTTTTCTTGACAAATAATCAGATGGAACGGCATTTCAGTTAAATAGGCTTTTCACGACGACCGAGCGAGGCATCACGCCAGGCTCGGTCGTTTTTTGTATCTCATGTCAAAGTCAAAACAGAAGTCCAGGTCCACAGGAGACAGTTCAGGTGGGCTTAGATAGTTATACTATTTGTAATCTAAATGAAGGGGTGAGCCCAATGGCAAGGCAGCAGATTGCTAATCTGTCTGACCCCTGCAGATGGGGTTTGAGGGTTCGAGTCCCTCCCTCTTCGCCACACGGCAGGGTGTGGTAATGGTAGCCAATCGGTCCCGAAAACCGACGGCCTCAAACATGGCCTGTGGGTTCGAGTCCCACTCCTGCCGCCAGAGAACATCCGTAACGTGTTCCCGGGTATTCCGGCTTTCTGTGCGGTCGAATCCTCTCTGCTGCGCCATGGAGGCGAACAGAATATAGTGGTGGAAACCCACCGGGGCGGGGGAGACTCCGTGCCGCCAGGGCAGTAAAAGTCGGTTGCCCGCCTCCTCATATATGTTCTCGTAGCTCAGTTGGTAGAGCGTTCGACTGATAATCGAGAGGTCGCAGGTTCAAGCCCTGCCGGGAACACCAATCTGGGATGGTAGCTTAAGCGGTCTGAGCGCTGGCCTGAAAAGCCAGAGGATGAAGGTTCGACACCTTCTCATCCCACCACACGGGTCGGTATCCAAATTGGTGAAGGAAGCGGTCTGTAAAACCGTGACGTAGGAAACGCTGCTGGTTCAAGTCCAGCCCGGCCCACCACATGCTCCCATCTGACTAAAAGGACTAGGTGGCCGCCCTCTCAAGGCGGAGATGCGGGTTCGAGTCCCGCTGGGAGTACCATATCGGGCGATAGACCTGTAATGGAGCAGGGCCCAGGCTCGTACCCTGGGTGCTTGAAAATGCCTTGCTGGTTCAAATCCAAGCTCGCCCGCCCATATGCTCCCATGGACAAGTGGCTAAGTCCCCGGCCTTTCACGCCGGTGTCGCGGGTTCGAACCCCGCTGGGAGCACCAAGAAAGCGAGGACAGTAACATGGGGAATTTTCTTGACATTCTTAAAGAAATAGAATCATGCAGAATGGCAGGCTTTGGTCGGCCTGCGTTGTTTGAAGCGCTTATGCTTCCAGATATATGTGGAGAAACGCTGGTGTCCGAAGATGGCAATGCAGAGAAAAAGGTAAAACAGAAGTATATTAGATGGATTGAAAAATATGTCTCTTTGACTCGCCCATGCATAGGATATAATGAGGAAGGGCAGTTATGTGAGCAGGAGTCGGAGAAGGGTGAGTATCTATCTTTATCGGCTCAAGAGATATACTCCCTTCGAAACTGCCTTTTTCACGGTGGAAATGTTAGATGTTTCAAGGGCGAAAATCCTGCACCATATGTGTTTGATTTCTCACAAATAAAGCAGATATACCCGTGTGTAATCCCACAAATTCCACTTTATAATTATAAAGTAATCAATGTTGGGATGCTAATTTGTCAACTCGTAAATGGCGCAAAAAAATATTATCAAGAAGCAAGCGACCAAAGGAAAAATTTCCTAGATGCGTTTGACGAGTTGGTCGTGTATGATGATTTTTGCAGTGAAATGGCATCAAAAATGACGTCAGATTACATGAATAGACGGAAATATAAGTGTACAGAAAGAGATAAATAAAAATATACTATTGGCCTGTAGCTCAGTTGGCAGAGCGCCTGCCTGTTAAGCAGGATGTCGCCGGTTCGAACCCGGCCGGGCCAGCCATATAGGGGTATAGCTCAACTGGCAGAGCGGCGGTCTCCAAAACCGAAGGCTTTGGGTTCGAGTCCCTCTACCCCTGCCAGAGTTCCGTATCACAATGGTCTGGGTGCGTCACCTCACGGTGATGGCGGCTTGCAACGCAACGGAACTCCTACCTGCGCCCATAGCTCAGTTGGTAGAGCACCCGGCTTTTAACCGGGATGTCCGGGGTTCGAGCCCCCGTGGACGCACCAAAAAACACACAGCAGGAAAGCAATGATTTCAAATTGCTTTCCTGCTGCTTTTTGTTATGAAGGGACGTCCTAGTTAGTTTTCAGGCTGAGAACTCTGGTCTTGCATGGCGGCAAGTTCCTCAGTAATCTTGATTTGCTTCAGAGTTGCGCGGATAAAATTGATTAAAAAAATGTTATATGGTATAATATACATTGAAAGGGGCCAGTACCCCCGAAAGGAAGGAGTGAGCCTTATTAAAGCTGATAAGCCCAGAAAGACATATGTCTTAGACACATCCGTTTTGCTCAATTCCCCATATGCCATCAATGCCTTTGATGAACACGAAGTCGTTATTCCCATGTGTGTTCTTCAGGAACTTCGGGCAAAGGCCAACGGCGGGAGTGGCGAAGCCCGGGCAAACGCTGCGGAAGTATTCCGTATCTTGGATGTCCTCACGCATAGCAACGGAGGGTCTCTGAAGAGCGGGGTACACCTGAATAACGGAGGCATTGTTCGTATCGGGGAGAGCCAGCCTGGCGTATCCATTTTTGACGAAGCGCGAAGCTGCTCGGGCACCATCGTCTCCAGGGAACCTGCTGTCCGTGTCGTGGCCAACTGCATGGAAATACCAGCAGAGGACTATAAGGCAGAAATCGTCGTGCGTAATGGTGGATATGCTGGCCGATGCCGCATCTACGTGACTCATGACGAGATGAAGGAGTTCGCAGATACCGGGATACTCCGGCGGCCTGCAGGGTGGTATGCAACTACTATGGATGGAGCTCTTCTGTCTGAGGAGTACGCTCTGACTGCCAATGAGTTCGTAGTCTTGGTGGACAGCGCACATCCTGATGGAGCAACCACGCTGGGGCGATGGAGCGAAGAAAAGGAGGGTATCATTCCTCTCCAGTATTACTCCAGGGGCTGGCCGGTGTATGGGGTGCAGACCCGAAACGTCGGGCAAGTATTTGCATTTGAGGCGCTTCTGGCCCCTGTGGAGGTGGCCCCGCTGGTGATTCTGAAAGGCCCTGCCGGAACCGCGAAGACCTTCCTGAGCATGGCCGCCGCATTGGAGCAGGCATACAACAATGACATCTATCGCCGGGTTCTGGCAACACGCTCGAATGCCGAGATGGATAAGACGCTGGGCTACCTGAAGGGCGATGAAGTCCAGAAGCTGTCGCCGCTCCTCCGACCCATCTTCGACAACATCGAAAACCTCCATAAGACAGAAAAGCGGAAGGGCAAGAAGGATGGGGTTCCGTATGAAGACCCGGCCAAGGAGTTGGTTCAGTCCGGCGTCGTCTCCATCCAGTCCATGGGCTATATGCGCGGGCGTTCCATCACGGATACATATATCATCATTGACGAGGCGCAGAACATGAGCCTGACGCAAGTGCTGAGCATGATAACCCGGGCAGGGGAGGGGTCTAAAATCGTCCTGTTGGGCGACCCGGACCAAATTGACAATCCATTCCTGGACCGGCAGAACAACGGGCTCGTCTTCGCATCCGAAAAGATGAAGGGCAGTCCCCTCTGCTGGCAGATATCCTTCACAGAGGATGAATGCACCCGGAGTCCGTTGGCAAAGGAAGCCATCCGGCGGCTGACGCCAAAGGGAACACCAATCACCACAAAGGATATCTGAACCACAAAGGCGGGGCAAACGCCCCGCCTTTTCAATGTCGCAAGCACCTAAGCACTTAAGTGCTTGAGCAAGACTCGGCGATTTTGGAAATTTGACATCGATTTTTTAAAATGGTACACTAAAGGCAAAGATTGAGGAAGTATTCAACAGTATCATCCCGCAAAGCGGCTGATGGTGCTGTTTTTATTTACGAATGGTACTCACAGAACAGCTCTGTCCAAGCACACATCGACCGCATAGCCGGAATGTGGCGTTTGTATGGTTCTTTCTGTGTTTTTATATATTAGCACGCGCTGAGTCCTCGCGGATGATAGTGAAAAATGGTCTTGGACCATCCAGCAGATGAGCTCAAAGAGCGAGTCTCCTGGATACCAAGACCGGCGTGCTCCCTTAATCCCACCACCCGGCTTCGGCTGAGTGGTGTTTATTATACACAGATTTGAATTTTACAAACGGAGGTATCATTATGTTCGGATTCATTTTTTTCATTATCTCTTTCCTCTTCCAGGTTGGCTTCACTCTGAGCCTCATTGGACTCCTTGTGTATGATGCAAGGGTCGCCTGGGGAAAAAATTCTTTCCAGGAAATCTGGGAAGAGCTGGGCAAGGAAAAGGGTGCGCTAAGTTTTTGCGTGTTCTTCCTTCCCACAGCCGGTTTCTTCGCTTTCTTCTGGGCCTGCGACATTATCAAGCCCGTGGCCGTTGCAGTCTATAAAATCGCTGCTGCGGCAGTAAAGGCGCGCAAGGCCAAGAAGAACGACAAGACCGAGTAAAAGGAAAAACTCATCCCTTGTGCAGAAGGGGTGGGCTTTTTCTTTTGCTCTAAAATTGCACAATTCATTGTTATATGGTATAATATACGGCGAAGGAGGCGGCACGCATGGATACGCAAGTTCAAAAGCTACTTGGCGAATTGAAGAAAAAGGACAAGAGCACCTATGAGCACTCCTTCCGTGTCGCAGACCTGATTCACAAATACAGCGCGGCAACAAATTTGGGCATTGAGCTTACCCAGAGGCTTATTTTTTGCGCCGAACTCCACGATATTGGAAAACTCATTCTACCCAACAGGATTCTGAAGAAAGCAGGTCCACTGACTGATAGCGAATGGAAAGCTGTCAAAGAACATCCCAGACTCGGAAGCGAACTCATTCGACAGACATTTGGATGCGAGCGCCTGTGGGAGTCCTGCATCGTCATGACACACCATGAGAGGATGGATGGCCATGGCTATCCGTCTGGACTGCAGGGAGAAGAAATTCCATTGGAAGCCCGTATTATCGCTGTGGCAGATGCCGTAGATGTCATGCTGCACGGCAGGGAATATCAGAGACCGATGTCATCAGAGGAGTGCAAGCGTGAAGTGCTTAGGTGCTCAGGTGCTCAATTTGACCCAGAACCCGTCGCTGTATTTACACATGAGATTATCTAAAATTTTGAGAGGAGAACCGCATGAGACCATTTTTCCTGCGCAAGTCAGCGATATTGCTGACGACAGCGCTACTGACCGCCTGTTTGGCCACCACAGCATACGCCACGGAGTCTGCCCTTGCATTCAATGATGTGCCCCAAGATTCTCAATACTACACAGCGATTCAGGCCGCATACGAGCAGGGAATTGTTGCCGGAACGAGCGATGGTACATTCCAGCCTGATGCGAATGTCACTCTCCCGCAACTCTGCACGATGTACATGCGCTATATCGGTATTGATGAAGACAACTCTGAGACTGCCGGGAGTTGGGCAGAGAGGACCATGGCTCAGGCTGTCGCCAACGGGCTGGTGAGCGCCTATGATGCCAAAAGCACTTCGTGCAGTTGGATGTATTTGCTTGAGAAGGTCCTGGAGTGGGAAGAACTCCCGGCATATTCACAAACCTTGTGGGGCGACAAAACTGAGTATCCGGGACTGAGCAAACCAGAGGCGAACACAATCTGTTCGGCAAAAGAATATGGGCTGCTGGATGGTATCCAGGTCCAGGACTTCAAAAGTACTCCCAGTCGGGGAGAAGTAGTACAGGTTTTCTACAACCTTAGCAACAGTGAAAGCAGGGATGCAGTGCCTGATATCGTGTCTTATTTCCCTATTGAGTTTGATGGGGTCGGAATCATGAGCATCAATGATTCTTACAGCACACTCATGGATGTGCCACAGTTCTATTTGGAGAAGTTCAAAGACGAAAACTGGACCTTCCACATCACAAGCCAACGCATCTGGGAAATTCCGGGCTTCGAGCAGTATACCTCCGCTGTTGGCATTACAACCTACGGGACTGATGAAATTTATGTGTATGCGCCAAGCACAAGTACGATTCGCCATGAGTTTGGACATTTTGCGGAGAGGGTTGCCGTAGATAAACAGTTCCCCACAAAAATTTGGAAAAGCGAAAAGGCCGGCATCTCCGAATTGGCTGGCGAGTACTCTGAAAGCTCGTCATCCGAGGCATTCGCTTGTGTGTTCGCCTACTTCTGTAAGTATCTCAATGATGATACATCAATGGCCAAGTTTGAGCAAAAATGCCCCCTCACTTATGAGTTTATGATGACGAACTACTTCAGCGACGAAATCCTCTCCTTCACGGGAGAGGATTTTAATTTTGTGCGTTTATGATTACATTTGGAAACGAGAAACCCAGCTTGTTTCTAATATTGATTATTTCATTATTATATGGTATAATATTGCAAAGGGAGAGAGAACATGAAAAGAAAGGAGTCCATATGGAACGAATTGGATATGACTTTAACCGGAAACTCGCACTTGCGCAGGCAAGTGCATATTGCGGGGAAAACGTAGAGCAGGCTCAGGCTTGCTGCCATGCGTCTCCCAGCTTTGAACGTGACCTGTTCAAAAATTCCTATGTGATGCTGAAAGGCACTCTGGAAGGCTACGAAAAACTATTTATCAGCGAGGAACGGCGCGGGAGCAGAGGACAAAGTGAGGAAGTAAGGGAGCAAAACCAACACAGGCGTGAATTCTTGCAGGCTGTCTCTAAGACGACGGATACTACAACACAAAGGAAAAAGTTGGAGCGAACACTGAAAAGAATCAAAGATAAGGGGTTGTTTGAGTCCTGCGCGAGCAAATTCTGGCTCCCGGATTTTGAATTTGCCGGACCGGATGGAGTTCAGAAGGATAAGCCAAACTGGCAGCGTGTACGTAACCTGCTTTGCGGCCTTATGCAGTGTGGCTCCAAAGTGGATTTTACAATCCACTCTTTGACTGATGAAGAATGGCTCAGTGCCATCGAAACAGCCGTTGCCCTGCACTACCCCGAAGACATCGTGGATGATTCCGTCAGCTCCTACGCTATCCATATTCCAGAGCTTATGAATGAGATTTGGATTCTGGTTGTGCTCATTCATATGGCAAATTCCTATGAAAGCCTGCTGATAGAGTCCCGCTTTGACCGGCAGAAAAGTGAAGAGTATGACGATTTGGCTGACGCATATCGACGTCTTGTTTCCGCCTACAACAAATTTGCCGAAAAACAGGACCGTGAGAGCGAGAGCACTAAAGTCTCTGAGATACGAGAACAGGCTGAGCGACAGAAAAAAGAGGACAGCAAGAAAATCTTCGCCCTGGAGCGGGATGTTGAGAAGCTCCGCCAAGAAGTAGAAAAACTCCGCCGGGAGAAAGACCATATTGCAGACTTGTGGACCCGTGAGATGGATGCTCTTACCGCTGAAACAAGTGAAAATGAGCCGTCAGCAGATAAAGGGAATCATATTGTGGCTGTTGCGGCTGAGAACCAGCCCACGGATGAGGAGCTCTTTGGGAATATCGAACTCCCGGAAAAGAATGTACTGTTCCTGGGCGGCTGGACAAAACTTGTTCAGTCCGTGAAGCAGCGCCACCCGCACTGGCTCTTCATCAATAGTGAGGATGACCGCCACAACAAGGGCTCTGAGAGAATTGACACGGTGTTCTTCTTCTATGGCTATATCAGTCACAAGCTGGCCTGGCGGGTCTACAATGAGCTTCGGGATGACGTGGAGACCATCTTTGTCAGTCAGAAGAACGAGGCCAAAATGGAGCTTGAAATGAAGAAGGGCTACGCTTTGGCCCAAGAAGCAAAACAGGCAAACGCAGAAACCGCGTGACCCACGTACACGACCATAGCAGAAAGGAGTAAAACGTGGATATGGATGTACAAAAGTTAGTACCTGACCAGCATGTATGGCTCACTATCAACAATACGGCTGGAGAGCCTCAGTATGTCATCACTTCTCAGAGTGAATATGACCGCCGGGAGTATCACATCTATGCCATTAAAGGCGATAAGGTAAGACTCCTGGGGAGCGGGCCCAGTCCAAAAGAATTGGAAGATAAGTACGTCAAAATCGATAAACTTTTCGGGTAAGGGACGAGCGGTATGGACAAATATCGGATGATGGCAAAAGAGTATGGGAGCAATCCAAGTGTGAGATGCCGGGACTGCTGCAACTGCCAGAAGGTCCCCTCCAGCCCCAATAGCAGATATTGCATTGCATTTGGCTGGGTCGAGGGGTATGATTGTACCTGGAATACTGATAAGTTCGGAGGCTGCGGACTATACAACCATCCGTTTAAGGCCCTGCGGCCCAGACATGTGCCACTTGCCGAGGTATACCTCAAAAAGAAAACGACAAATCCTCAGCCTGATGTGGAGCAGTTCAAACTGTTCTAATCCGGCTGATAGGGGAGGAGAGAAACTACATGGCATTTCTATTAGAGACCTTTCGGGGCTTCATCGCCCTGATTGGGATACCGTGCGCGATTGCACTATTTTTGGAAATCCGGCGGATTGGAGGTCTGAGTGCGTTAGAGCAAAGGCTCCATCCGAAGAAAAGTCCGCCTGAGCACAATCAGGATGAGGAAGACATCTTCCAAGAGTCCAATTTTGAAAGGAATGTAAAACCCCGGTCGACCAGGCCCCATCGCAATATCTGGTTCAGCCAGGCGGGGAAGTCTATCTGCGGATTTGATGAAATCCAGCGATTCAAAATCGATTCCATGAAAAGAAGTATGCCTCCATATCTGGCCGTTCTTCTTCTGGAATATGTCGTATTCCTTCCGTTCCTTGGCCACCTGGGGTGCATTCTCAGCAACTGGCTGCAGACCAATGTGGGATTCAGTATCGCCAACATTGGCGAGGATTACCTCTCCCTGCATCTCACCTTGGCTACACTCTATGCGGCGATTGAACTCGTCCTGCACAGTATTGGGCTGGTGATTCGAAATAAGGAGCAGACTGTCTTTGATATTCTCTGCAGCATGAGAGACTACCTGTGCGAGGAGCTTGGCGAAGAGAGAGGGAACGAGGCGGCCCACTTTATTGCTCTTATCATGGACGTATACATGGACAGGCAGGACAGAGACGAGTTTATCAAGCAGTCGAAAAATATCCGACTCGAATGTAATCCGCCCGGGCGGGCTTTTGTTCGGTACATCCTTTCTTTGTTTGACGCCAAGCAGAAGACGCTGCAGGCCGTCTCTATGACACAGGAAGGGGAGGCTCTTCTCCGGGAAATCCGGGTTTGTGTATAAACTCATATTTTGAAAGGGAACTGCCGTTGGCAGTTCCCTTTTTGACCAATAATTGACCAAAATAATATTATATGGTATAATATACTGAACTCTAAGGAAGGGAGGGACACATACCATGCCCGCCTATCGATATAAGACACAGGAACAGAAGGAAAAGCATCTGGCCTACCGTCGGGAGAATTACCGGAAAAACCGGGAGCATATTCGGAAACGGGACAATGAGACGGCCAGGCGGAACCGATTGCAGAAGCCGGAGCAATACGCGGCTTATGCGAAGAAGCATCAGAAGCGCCTTGCGGAAAGCGGGGAAGTCAAGTTTGAGGACAATCCTGACCGCGAGATGATTGAATTAGAGATTGCCCGGGAGGTTGGTGAAGTTGGTTGACAACAAGTTTGAACTTCAAGTGTTCTGCACAGAGCACAACCTGATTCGCTCTACCTATTTCAGCGATACCTACCGGGCTACTTTTGAACTGGATGGTATCACAAAATCCTGGGACATCACGCATATCTCGCTTCCATTCAGCGAAGAAAAGGAACGCCTGCTGCAGGCTCGGTTTGGCATCCCCAGCGACGAACTGTTTGAGTTCTATAAGAGGTTTGCCAAATGTGTCCAGAACAGCATGGCTGTCGTGAAGTATATCAACGACATCCCGCTGGAGGAGCAATCTCAAAATCCAGACGGTACGCCGAAACGCGACCCAGCGGTTGCGGTCAAGAGTTCTGCCGCGCTGTACAAATACAAGCGGATAATCAAAAAGGCGGATAAGCACGGCTCCGATGTCTATTTGGTCACAGAGCCTCTGGACCCGTTCGTGGGCAGTGAATTTTGCACTGGGACAGCCATTTCTCTGAGTAATTTGCTCTCTTTCGCTGCTCGGGCTACGCAGATTATCAACGGGTTTGCCTACTATGGGTTCCATGTGGGCGGATTTGATTTGGATACAATCTTCTTCCAGAATATTGATGGAAAGAAGTTCTTCACATTTGGTTCCTTTCTCTATGCCGGTTTTGACCAGGACCATCTTCCTACAAACTGGAAAGGCCCGGCCTGGCCGGACATGAAAGGACTGCCGACGCTCCCAGCAAGCACAGACCAGGGCGTAAAGGAAGGTGGCGCGCCGAGCCTTGTTGGCGATATGCACTCCTTGGTTGCCCTTCTCTGGACGATGCTCAGCGGCAAGAACTACCGAGACCCTCCAGACTATGAGGAAGCTCCCTGTTACGCCCCCGCCGAGCTTCTGGAGGTTCTCGTGCAGGGAAGGGACAGCGACGACCCGGATACTCTGAGGGTCATGTCGAAACGGTTCCACGCCCTGATGCGAAGCATCCGGCGGCAGGAACTCCCGGATACGATAATCCACATGGCCGAGCCACCAGATTATCCGGCTGAATATCTTGCTGAACAAGAAGATGTTCCAGCCGAGGAAGAGCAGCCTGCAGAGGCCAGCTCAGACGCTGACACTAAGAGTGAGGTCAAAGAACCCCAGGAAATCAAGCCTGAATCGGAGGGCGAGAAGCCGAAAACACAGGAAGTCCCTGCTGCGGACACCGACAAAGGTGATGGCCAGCAGGGAGCTGCTGCGCGAGAGGCGTCTCCTGAAACGCCCATCCATGCGGAAATCGTTGCGGAGGTCGTTGCAGTCACCGTGCCGACGGCGCTGGCGGCTAAAGCTGTCTCGGAACAACTGACGGCAGAAAAGCCGTCCGGTGGAGAGTCAGATAACACCACGCCGCTGGAGGAAGTGAAGTCTGAGACAGCCGAACCTCATCAGGAAGCCCCTTCAGAGCCTCCGCAGAAGGCCGAGGCACCTGGAATGGGGGCTGATACCCAGCAGGCAGTAGAAAGCCACACAGGCTCTCCTGAGGGCGTGGAGATGCCTTCTGATGGACCTGTGACAGATGGAGATACGTCTGAGCAGGAGAATGAAATCCTTGAAGCGGCAGTTACTGAGTTGGAGCAGTCTAGTCAGTCGGACGTGGAATCACATGAGGATTCCACGTCCGCTACCGAGAGTGAGTCGCCTGAGACTGCGCCCCCCGAGCCTAAAGAAGAAACGGCGGTGGTTCCTTCTTCAGAACCGCACGAAGAACCGGCAGTTCAAGAGGTTCCCTCCGAGCCGGAGGAGGTTGTGCAGGAAGCGAAGCAGGAAGTCTCTCAGCATGACAGTAATCCCCCTCAGAAACCTGCAAAGGAACAGCCGGAAGTCCAAAAGGAGGATGCCGCACCGCCTGCCGGTATAACTTCGCCCACAGCGGGTCAGCCATCTATGTTCCAGGGCCCCATCTTTATCCCGGTGCCCTATGGCCAACCGGGAGGGCAGCAGGGATTTATGGCGGTGTATCCGCCGCAAGTCATGACTGGACAGCAGGGAGTGACTCCTGCGGTACAGCCTGTCGCAGTACCGCAGACGGTTCCGGCCCCCGCTACTCAGCCGCAGGCACCGCAACAGACCACAGCCGCAGAGCCTGCCACACCACCGGCAGTACCGAAAACGCAACCCGTGGTGGAAAAACCATCAGCGGCTCCTGCCCCGGCTGCGAAACAGGAGCAGACACCGCCCCCGGCACAAGCGACAGCGCCCAAACCGGCCCAAAAGGTGATTCGGCGTACAGTCACGACCTACCGGAAGCCGAAAAAGCAGAGTAAAGCCGGGACTTTCTTCCTGGTGCTCCTTCTCGTCGCTATTCTCGCTTTCTTGGGAATGTGCGCGGCACAATACATGGGCTATGATGTCCCCTACGATATCCCGTTCATTGACGAACTACGGGGCGTCGCGGATTTCACGGTCACACCGGAATCCGTCACAATCCACGTTGGGGAAGAGGTCGTCCTGACTTCCTCCGAAGGATGCACCCTCAGCAGTTCTGACCACAACGTTGCGGTCGTCAGCGATACCGGCCATGTCAGAGGCATCGGCCCTGGCACATGTACCATCACTGCAAGGGCGTCCAGTTCGTCCTCGGTGGTCCGCATCCCTGTGACGGTATTGCAGGGTTCCGCCTAAGGCGAAAGGAGCAAGCGAAATAGGCTTGCTCCTTTTCACTGCCCGCAGTACCGCTATTTTCCTGCAAAAGTGAAAAGATTTTAAGGGTTTAGTGGGCGTCGCCGCTGAAAATTATTGACTAATATAATGATAAATGGTACAATATAGATAACCGGGCGACTGGTAAATTCAAAACAAAGAGGGGTAATTTATGAACAAGAGCGAGTTCATTACCGTCGTGGCACAGAAGTCTGGCCAGCCCAAGGCCCTCACCGCAGATATCATCAACGCTGCGCTGGAGGCAATTACGGAGACTGTTCAGAAGAAGGAGAGCATCTCTATCGTCGGCTTTGGTACGCTGGAGGTCAAGGAGCGCAAGGCCCGGAAGGGCTACAATCCCCGGACTCAGGAGGAAGTGGAGATTCCCGCTTCGTACCGGCCGTTCTTCAAGCCCGGCAGCAAGCTGAAGGAAGCCGCGAATGTGAAGAAACCCGGCAAAGGCAAAAAGAAGAAGTAATCCCTGCGGGCGGGCACTGAAAACCAGTGCCCGCCTTTTCACATATTTGACCCTCTCAAATGAGAAATGGTACAATATTGATATAAACAAGGGAGTATCGGTACACTTTAATTAAATTCGGTATACTCAGTCAGCAAGACCATTTGAATGGGATTGCTGGCTTTTTTATATACACAAACGTCAAAAGGAGGTTTCACATTCTATGGCAAAAAAGAAAACGGCCCTCTCATCACTGGACAAAGCCTTTGCCATTGCGGGCAGGTTCCCATCCATGGTGCCAGGTGAATTCCGGGAGGAGTTGGTCAGGTTTCGGTCCAGACACAAAGACAAGGCGGCGTTCCTTGGACTCAAAGAGTCACCGGCGGAGAAGGTGACGGTAACGCCAGAAAACCGCGATTTTCTGGAGCGGGTCCAGAAGAAAGAGAACGACATGGAGTATGTCGCTGTCATGCGGGATTTGACCCTCGGGTTCTGGTACAATCAGAAGGTCGTATATCAGTTCCTGCCGGAGACCCTGGAGTACATCAAAAATGTGTTTAAGCCAGAACAGATTCAGGTCAACCTGAATGCGGTGATTCGCAGGATGTGCAGCAAGCCGATTTACATTGGACTGCCGAACGGCGGCGACATACAGGGCTTTTTCTGCTCCTGTGTTTCGCTGATAAACGAAACCTGGGGCGTCCCGCTGGGAGACCACCCGCCAGCACTCAACGCAATCATCGTGGAGCAGCCAACGGCGCATATCTATCTCCATATGGGCGGAGATACCTCTCTTGCAAGTGTTTTCCGGGACGATACTCCAGAAGCAGGGAAATTGCTTTTTAGCTGCCTGTCATATCTCGCTATTACCCAGTATATGGTGGACGCGCAGAAACAGGTTTTCACGCCGTACGATAGAGGCAACTGCGAGTATTACATCATTAACCCCATCACCTTCCCTGACTGTGATGAAAGCTGTTTCGACTATCTGAAGCGGCAGGATGGCTGGATAAAGACGGGCCTCAGTCCGTTCTTCAACTATATCAGCCGTCAGAATATGGTCAAGGACTTTGATGTGTACCTGAAGAAGTACGAGCAGTGGAAGGACTATCCGTTCCAGACAGACACATATGAGAAGTGGCCCCAGGATGCTGTTGGCTATAAGACACACGAGATGCTGTTTGAGTGGGAAAGTTATAAGACCATTTATCAGTACAACAACGAGTCTGAGCAGGCGTTCCACCAGAAATACCTGGAGACGCTGGCTATGAACGGTTTCCCTGACAGGCTGATAGACTACATGCCCTATCCGACCATCGTCCTGAGTCAGCAGGACACGGGGCTGGTGTTCCTGATTTCCCTCTGCAAGTTGGAAGGGGCCCAGGAGCGAGGCGTGTTTATCATGTCCCTCTCGACAGACATGGACGAAATCGCTATCATCCCAGCCCGGAAATCCCCATTTGCGGATGAGAGTCTGCTCAAGAGTGTGAGTGATTCTACCAGTGCGCTGTGTGCCCTGTACCATATCCTCACAGTTTTGGAGCAGAGGACATTGAAGCGTCTGGCAAAGGAGACTATCCAGCAGGGAGACCCCGGCAGCACCGCATTGGTGCCTGTGGTTCAGACTGCCGATGCAGAAAGAAAAGAGAAGGAGGCTGCGGCTCAGGAGTGGCAGCAGGCGGTCCGCCAGGGTGACACCTTGGAAGATGTCCCGTTTATTGAAATGTTCGACCTGACGCCAAGGACGGTCAAGCGCATTCCCAATAAGACGGCTATGCGGCGGCATGGATGGTCCATGAAGCCCCACTCCAGGCGTCAGCATCCCCACCGCTACTGGGTTGGCTCCGGGGAGAACAAACACCTGGAGGTGCGTTGGCTGGCCAAAATGCAAATCAACTCAAAGGATAAGCCGGTCAAGACCACCACAGTCCATGAACTGAAATAGGTTCCAGGTGCTCGGGTGCTAAAGCACTTAGGTGCTTAAGTACCCGAGCGCCGACCTCTTCCTTTTTTTGACGCTGTGCCAAGCCGCATGGTATAACATTGGTATAAACCAAGGAAGTATCATCATTAAATATCATATTTTGCAGTGTTTCAGCCAACAAATCCGCAGAAGCGGGCTTGTTGGCTTTTATATATACACAAACAAAATCAAAGGAGACAGAACAACATGGATAAGGAATTGATTATTCGGCTGAATAACTGGGCCAAGGAGCTGGACGGCAATAGCCCTGCCGGTCTCACCGCAGATTTGAGAGCGGCGGCTGCCCGACTGACTGAACTCAGCGTCCGCGAGCCCTACAAGGAAGGAGTTTCCCCTATCGGACACCCCATTGAGGACCTGGATTTGACGGTGCGGACGTATAACTGCATCCGCCGAGCCGGGATTCGCACGATTGAGGGCCTGCTGGCACTTGACGCTTACCGCCTGAGCCGTATCAGGAATATGAGCAGTCGGTGCATTCAGGAAGTCCTGGAAAAGCTCAAGGCTGCTGGCTATGACTGCGCCAGTCTGGAAGATAACGGCGGCAATGAGCAGTGACAGGAACAAAAGAGTGATTGAATTTCGAGGAGGTTTTTTCTGATGGTCAACATGATGAATCTGGTTCCCGGCGAGTGGGAGAACTATGCGGATGAGACTGAGCACTACTGCTATGTCCGTTGTCTGGACCTCGGCAAAATGTATGAGGCAGTCTGTGTTAGGCACATCAACGGGACAGATGACGCCAACTACCTGCATCAGGTGTTTTTCCCGGAGGAGTGGTGTGAAGAGGCACTTGTGGAGCTGCTTCAAAGATTTGAGTACGAAAACCTGGACGATTTCGTTCAGGACATCAATCTCGCGGATTCAGAAAAAGGCTTCATCCGCAATGCGGACGGCACGATTGACCGCAATGCCAGCCCGGCCTGGTACATCGACTGGATGTACATGGTCAACCTGATGGCTGAAGATGCTGTGTATGGGAGCCGCCGGGTGCCTGCCAAGGAAGCGGACAAATTGGCTGCTGATGCCACTGGACTGCCGCTGGCCGACGAGGAGGGATGAGTTTTATGGAAAACAATATTCGATACAAAGAGCAGCAGGCTGCGCTGAACCAAATCGCATCTGAGCTTGGTGTGGTGGCTTACCGGCCGGACTATCACGGGAAGGTCCGAGATAAGAACACGGTCCTTTTCTACACGAAGGAGGACGAGGCACACAACCGCAAGGTCGATTTGGAACCGACCCACTATACGCAGTCGGAAGCGCATGACCGTATGAAGTATCAGAAGGTCAAAATCCCTGAGCAGTGTATTTGGCGTGACCCCTTCTGGAGTTTTGAAAACTCCGACGCCAATGGTGTGCTCAGCTATGAGTTCGCCAACTTTGGGCGGCTCGACCTCCGGTCTATGCGCTGGAGTGACGTGCTGGCTGGAGATATCCAGCTTGCCCTCACAAGGCGGAAGCGAATCCGGTATCTGCAGGCGATTGGCGGCGTTGGCGCTCTGATGGAAGCAGACGACATCTACAATGATTTCAACCGTGAGACGATTCAAGCCATGGTACGCCGTGATGGCCAAGCCTATCTTGGAAGCATCAACTATTATGGCGAGGACCGGGAGCGCATTCTCGCTAAAGAGAGAAGCGTCTATGAGAAGTACATGGGAGGGAAAATCTATAACTTCTCCTGTGCCTTCTGTGTCCCAGTGCCGGACGAACAGTTGGAAGAACTGGTCCGCACCTGGAATAAAAGCGCTCCGGCATACCTGGTGGATAAAATCATGCACCGGGTGGAAGCCATCGGCGGCGTCAACTTCCTATGGACGTGAGGTGGCCGCATGAACCCATGTAAGGAGTATGGATGTCAGTTCCCAGTAGAACACAACCAATATCTCTACTGCGATGACTGTCCCTACGGATATGACGATACCGAAAATAAGGAGGAGGACGACAATCAAGATGGAACAGACGAATAGCGTGCATCCGCTTACTCGGATTACCTGGAAGCTCAACGAGGAAGAAGGGCTTCTGGATGTCTATGGACATTTTCTGTCCGAAGAAGGAAAGGTGCAGGCTTGCAAAGTAGCCAGTCTCGCACTGGGCACAGGATATATTGTCTGGAGTGACCAGGCATATGCCCGCGATGAACTTCTGTGCAATGAGTGGGATACTCTAAACAGTGTTTGCTGGAAGTATCCGATTCATGTGGGCGGCAAAATCAACTCTATGCTCAAGGAGCTTGTGGCACTCAATGAGAAACGTGCCAAGCTGGCTTCCGATGTTGCAAAGCTCTTGGATGACCGCTATGAACTGGGCTTGCAGGACAATATGCTGGAGCCGTTGCAGATGCTGACCTCCAGCGATTTCGTATCAGGCACAGTTCGGGAACAGAAGGATGGAGAGAAGGCCCTTATTGTAGAAGGGCACCGCCATGCAAGAGAAAATGGAGCGGATGGTCTTTTCTGCTGGCAGACGGTTGGCTACTGCGGAGATGACTTCTCTGGAGAACAGTTCGTCCGTATGGATGACGGTACGTACCTGTGTATCCCGTTTGAATTTTAATGTGCCCCCAGGTTCTGCAATATGCAGGGCCTGGGGGTTATTTTAAACTTTCACAAGATAGTCAGGCGCTTTGGAGCTTAAGTGTTTAAGCACCTAAGCACTAAGTACTCCCAGTTGACAAAATGCCGCGCAATCTCAATTTGACGCTTCATTTCTCCAAATGATACAATATAAAAGTAAAGCAAGGAAGTATCGACACGTTAATCATCGAATTTTATACGCTTTCAGTCAGCAGGTAGGTCACTATCTGCTGGCTTTTTATATATACACAAACCACGTTGAAGGAGGAGTACCTATGGCAGCTATTATTAACCAGGCTCCGCGTGAGTGCAGAGCCGCCCGCATCAAAGCGGGTGGGAGAAAGGAGTTCATCTACCCGGATGATTTCCCGCATCTCAGAGAGCATGGCGGCGACTTCTATGCCTGGCAGGAGAACGGCATCTGGTACATTGAGACCACGCTGACCGGCAAGGCGCTGAGGGAGAAGATGGACGGTATGCTCCCGCATAGCCACAAACCTTTTTGATTTCCAGAGGAGGAATGAATTATGAACACCTTTACGATTGAAAATAGAACCTGCTACACCCGCACCTATCAGATTCCTGCTGAACTGGCCGGAGCGAATGACGTCCACGTCATCGCCGAGGTCAAGGATTCGAACCCTTATCCGCAGAATGGCTTCTACACGGTTGACCTGTTCCTGGAGGCTGAGGGTTATGGGATGCGCACGTATGTTGCAGGTTATCCCTTCGGCGCTGGTCAGATGCGCAAGGAGCAGATTGATGCTGTGGTGGACAGCCACGTTCAGAGCCTGGTCGACGACAGCCTGCGCGGTATCGTTCAATGCTACCTGAAGGAGAACAAGGCAATCGAAGCTATGTACGCCCAGCAGGACGGAGGGGAGCCGAAGTGAGAACCTTCACCGATGTTCCGCTGGACAACAAGTTCGCGTACATCTATCAGCAGGGTGGTCATCCCATCCGCCTGCCTGAACAGGCGATTTCCGGTAAGAGCATGGCTTTTGTTGAGCCGGATGATGCGTGGAAGGCCAGGATGCGCTTGGAAGCATGGGGCCCTGGATACAGCGGTCCCGAAAAATACGCTTCTGAGGAGTCTGAAATCATGCGGAGGCTTTTAGACTTCGGTGGATACGCCGTAGTCATGGCTTGGCATGAGTCAGACGCTGAGGCAATCCTGGAGCGTGGACAGCTTTGGTATGGAGACCGCATCATCATCCAGAAAGGGGAGCCATCCCAATGTCACGCCAATTCGGCGATGCTCTGGGAGGCAAACAAGAGCCGCACCTTGGAAGGACCGTACCGGGAGGAACTGGCGTTGGTAACCGGATACGCCATGTCTGAAGACGGTTTATGGCGGCAGCATAGCTGGTGCGTGCTCCGTACTCCAGCACGGGTCAAGGTCGTGGAAACCACAGTGCCGAGAGTTGCCTACTACGGTTTTGTAATGACACATGCAGAGGCAGAGCGGTTTGCCGAGCGAAGTGTCTGATGGCTGAGTGAGGTGGACTATGGACAATATGCACCACATTGCACGGATTGACTTCGAGCAGAAGTGGCCGAACGGCCTTTCCGTCTTCAATGTCGCTTTGTTCGACAGCCGGGACCTCACCGAAGACGAGGCGCTCAAGCTGATTCGAGCAGAGGCATACGACAAGAGACTGGTGGTCATGACCCAGGCGCAGTTTGAAACTGTTTTCCGCAGTTGGATAAAACCTGGAGACGGCCGGTAATTTGACGCTGAGTTCTTGCAAATGCTACAATATAAATATCAAGCAAGGAAGTATTTTCAAAAAAATCAAATCATCTAACCATTCAAGCAGTTGCGTCCTCCATCGGGGCGCAACTGCTTTTTTTACATATAATCAACTACAAAAAGGAGCAATGTCCATGAAACTATTTCGATTCGAACTCGCCTTTGATGGCGAACCCCAAGACATTGGCGTTCTGAGAGGTCTTGATGATATAGGACTGCCGGAAGGCGTGTCGGTCAATATCGAAGAAGATTTCAATGAGCTGCCTTGTCCTCGACTCTCTGAAGCGGTCTCATTCTGGTTCACAGAGTTTGGGGTCCAAACATTCCTGGCCACGCTTGACTATTTGGTTGAGCAAAGCAGGAAACTCAATTGGCAAGTTCTATATGCCGAAATACCCAAAGTATGTGCATCTAAAGCCCTCTACGCTGACGAATTTCAGGTCGCGCTTCCAACCGAGATGGTCGAGGAGCTACGTCCGCAGTACAGAGAGCTTGGGTCGGTAAGTGATATTTTGGTGAGGAGGAATTAAAGTGGAACTAAAAATCAAATTCAAATGGAGTATGTTGGAAATCCCACCACGCTGCAGAAAGGCAAGGAATGTCCCTCATTACAAGGATGCCGTTGCAACCATTCGTGAAATTTCAGGGGCAGATGCTGACCGGCTTATGCCAGTAGCCCTCATTGTCCACGACGAACTGTATAAGGACAAGTACCCAGATACGCAGGCAACCCATAAGCCGCTGTACTGGTATCAGGGGAGTCTGTATGCAAAGGATAACCACCATACCATTGACCGGCTTGTGGATGAATTTGCAATAGATGTTCAGAATGTCGATAACGAAGCGGACATCGAATCCAGTATCCGAGAGATTGAGCAATCCTATGTCATCCGGGATGGTGTACTGTGTGTCATGGCGTATGAGCCATGCTATCACATCAGTTTTTCTATCGCGTCCGGGCCGAGCATTTTCATCGAAAATATCTACGACTACGACAAACTGGATGACTGCGATTTCAGGGCCGATGAACTGGAGCAGACGATTGATGCTGCACTCAATAGTGAGCATTACATGGACGAAAGCCGCCGTCAGTATCTCAAAGATACAAAGAGCGAAAGCTGCTACATCGAAGTTCTGATGCCGGAGGCTCTCAAGATGCCAAGCATTCTCAATCGGATTGGGCAGAATATTGAGAAGGAGGTCACACATACACTAATCCACGATTTTCAATTCGAGTATGAGGAGCTTAGGACCGAAAAAGGGAAGAAGCTCATCCAGACTGTTATGCAGGCAGTATACGCCGACAAAGCGTTGAAAGAGCGCAGATACCTCCGCCCAAGTTTGGACGTGGAACGAATTTTTAAGCAGGTCATTTTTAACCTTGTAAAGTGAGTAAAATACGCAATCTCAGCTTCCGAGAGATTGCGTATTTTATTATTATGTGGTATAATATTGCAAAATAGGTGGAGGGCCATTATGGAAAAAATAACGACTGTCATGGTGGAGCTTGGAACCTACACATTGGGCCAGACAACGACCGACGGGAATGGGAATGTTGTCCGGCAGGTGCCTCCTCGCTGGACAACCACCCCAGATGGGTGTAATATCGTCGTAGTTCCTGTCAATAGTGAGACTGGTGAGCAGTCCGGCAGTGCAAGTCTCTGTGCCCATTGGGATACCGAACGAGTGGCATCGCAGTTGTTTGAACTGCTGGGCTCGTCCAGAAATGTCCCCAGCCTGGCTCACATCTGGCTGGCGGCGAAAGAGGATGGCCTCGACCTGTGCAATTACTGTCAGCAACAGGGGAACCTTTGCGACATCTGCGCTATTGCAGAGGCTGTCCGGGAATTGGAGGCTGAACCGGATGACAGAGGATGAGATTTTACGGCTTCCCTTTGACATCGCCCGGCACAAAGAGGCCAGGTATCTGGAGCTGGAAATCATGATTGCTCCCAACGGTGCTGCAGTCTATGCGCTGCCGTCTCACCAGGAGTTCCTCGTTAAAAGAGCCATGGAGATGCATAACTGGACCCGGGAGGAACTTATGGATGCCTGTCCACCTGAATACTATGCAGACTTTATGAACTGGCTTATCCCACTTTCTGGCGGATGGATTCCGGTATGGCCGATTGGCATACTAAATTACCCACTAACTCGGCCGCAGGTTGCGTTGTTGCGTAAGCTCAAAATGGCTGGGCTGTATCATGGCCATATCCCGGTTCCCAAGAAAGCGGCTGCAGGGGAGAAATTGTGATGGAGTGGCCGAAAACAAGATTTGTTTCTCTGACAAGGAGGCAGCATATATCCAAGCGACACTTCAACACCGCGAAGGTGTTCCCATTCAGATAGAGAAAGAGTTGAGCGGGTTTTGGTTCCACAGAACCAACTGGGAATCTGAATTGCGGATAATCTTCCTCTCGACGTTCAGGCTGACGGTCTCCCGGGTCTGCTTCATCCATAGGCGATGCGGGACAATGACTGAAATTGGAGCCTATTTAGAAGCGTTTTGCCACACGCACCAGATACCGGAGTTGGTCATCCAATGCGTGGAAACACCGGAAATGGTGAATTGGTGTAATAAAAATGGTTTTTCGCCCATTCCGTCTGCTTCAATGGCGTTCGATGGTATCATCATGGGCGATTACAGAAAATTTATTGAAGGAGATAAGGCATGAGCAAATTGACATACAAGGAAGCCTGGGATGAACTCAAAACCAGGCTGGCTGATGCAGAGACGAGCCTGTTAGTTCTTCGAAATCGTGGTGGGGTGCCCAGTGCTGAAAAGAAGCGCTATGATGCCAAGTTGGAAGGTTTGCGCATCGCCCGGGAGTACATCCGGGAGGTAGACCAGGACATTTCCGCTGAGGAGGATGGAACCAATGGCTGATTTTATCCAGGAAGCGGAGCAGCTCCGTGCTGAACTGAACCAGGCGAACTACGAGTACTACGTCCTGGATAACCCTACCATGTCCGACTATGACTACGACCACAAGCTCCGGCACCTGGAGGAGCTGGAGACGGCGCATCCAGAGCTGAAGACCCCCGACTCGCCCACACAGCGGGTCGGGGGCAAGGTCGCTGAAGGCTTTGCCGAGGTCGTCCATGAGGTGCCCCTGGAGAGCCTCCAGGATGTATTCTCTACGGACGAACTGGCTGATTTTGACCAGAGAGTGAGAGAAGCCATCCCTGCTGGCATCGAGTACGATGTAGAGCCAAAGGTAGATGGTCTGTCTGTGGCTCTGGAATATGAGAACGGGTTATTTGTTCGCGGAGCGACCCGTGGAGACGGACGTGTGGGCGAGGATGTTACGGAGAACCTGCGTACTATCCGTTCCATCCCCATGCGGCTCCCGGAGGCCCTGCCCCGGCTTATCGTGCGGGGAGAGGTCTATATGCCCAAGAAGGTGTTCCACAAGCTCAACGAGGAGCGGGAGCTGAATGGCCAGCCGCTCTTTGCAAATCCACGGAATGCCGCTGCGGGTTCCCTCCGGCAGTTGGACCCGAAGATTGCCGCTTCCCGCCACCTGGACATCATTATCTTCAATCTCCAGATGGCAGACGGACGGGAGTTCCAGACTCATACAGAGACACTGGACTATCTGGCCCAACAGCACTTCAAGGTGATTCCGCATACCAAGTGCGCTACCATCGAGGAGTGTGTCCATCAAATTCAGCAGATAGGCGACGGCAGGGAGGAGTTCCCCTTTGACATTGACGGTGCCGTCGTCAAGGTCAACAGCCTGGAGGAACGTGCGGCTCTAGGGAGCACGGCAAAGTTCCCGCGCTGGGCGGCTGCCTATAAGTACCCGCCGGAGCAGAAACCGTCCAAGGTTTTGGACATCGTTGTACAGGTCGGCCGGACTGGTGTGCTGACGCCGAAGGCGGTCGTCGAGCCGGTGCGGCTGGCAGGCACCACGGTGACGAATGCCACTCTCCATAATCAGGATTTCATTACGGAGAAGGATATCCGCATCGGTGATACGGTTCTGGTACAGAAGGCCGGGGAAATTATCCCGGAAATTGTGTCTGTGCTACATGATAAGCGGCCGGAGGGCACGGTCCCGTATCATTTGCCGAGCGTGTGCCCTGTATGCGGTGCGCCTGTCATCCGCGATGAAGACGGTGCCGCAATGCGCTGCACAGGCGCAGAATGCCCGGCGCAACTTCTCCGGCATCTGACACACTTTGCTTCACGTGATGCCATGGATATTGAGGGGCTTGGCCCCTCTGTCATTGAAAACCTGGTTAATGCCGGACTGGTTAAGTCCCCTGGCGACTTGTATCACATTACGGAGGAGCAGGTTCAGGGCCTAGAGCGCATGGGCAAGAAATCCGCGCAGAACCTGATTTCTGCCATTGAGAAGTCAAAGCAGAATGACCTCTCCAAACTGCTCTGTGCCTTTGGTATCCGGCAGGTGGGGCAAAAGGCGGCACAGGTCCTGGCTCGCTATTTCGGCTCTCTGGATGCCCTTGCTGCGGCCTCGCTTGAGGAATTGACCGCAATCCCTGATGTGGGTGGTATCACAGCAGAGAGCATTAAGACCTGGTTTGAAAATCCTCAATCCCAGCATCTCATCTCCATTCTCCAGGAGGCCGGAGTCAATATGGAGAGCCATGCTGAGCCCGTTGGCGATAAACTTGCTGGCCTGACCTTTGTCCTGACCGGCGAGCTATCCCGATTTACCCGTAAAGAGGCCGGAGACCGTATTCAGGCCCTTGGAGGTAAGGTATCAGGCTCTGTATCCAAGAAAACCTCCTATGTCGTTGCAGGGGAGGCCGCAGGCTCCAAATTGAAAAAAGCCCAGGAGTTGGGCGTCACCGTGCTGGACGAAGAAGCATTGATTCAAATGTTGGAGGGGTGAATATGGGGACTACTATACAAGAGGAGGCCCGGCAGGGTCTGGGCCTTTGGTACGATGCGCTTCCGCAGGATGCGATTGTTGCGGCAGAGAACGCACTGCGGCAGGTCGATACGGAAGCACAGAGCGGAGCCTACATATTACCCAACAGGGAGGATATCTTTCGGGCGTTTCAACTGACCCCACCGCAGAACGTCAAGTTCGTGCTGGTTGGCCAGGACCCTTATCCGACCATTGGACATGCTATGGGACTGGCCTTTTCCGTCCGGCGGGACGTGAAGCCGTTCCCACGGTCTCTCCAGAATATTTTTAAGGAGTTGCGCAACGACTTGGGCATTCCAATGCCTGAAACAGGTGATTTATCGGCATGGGCCCAACAGGGTGGCCTGCTGCTGAATACTTCCTTGACCGTAGAGGCGGGAAAGGCGAATAGTCACTGGGATATTGGCTGGGGGCCGTTCACAAGGCGCGTGCTGGACTATGTTGCCGGACTGTCTCAGCCACTGGTGTTCCTTCAGTGGGGAATGCAGGCAGTAAAGACTACCCCAGCCGCCGCCCTGGACCGGACAGACAGGGTATTCATTCGTTCCACCCATCCGAGCCCTCTTGCTGCAAACCGGGCCTCCAAAGAGCTTCCAGCCTTCATGGGAAGCCACCCGTTCAGCCGCACCAATGAGGCGCTCCATAGGATGGGACAGGAACCAGTTGATTGGCGGCTTACATAGCATAAAACGATTAAGTACCCAGGTGCTTTGGTGTTTAAGCACCTGAGTGCTCAGTAATCAAGGAGACGAGGTGAAATTGTGGAGCAGGATATCGTAAAGGCTACGAACAGCATTGAACGGCTCAAAGAACTGATTATGGCCCCCAACGCCAAGAGAAAACTCTTGGACAACCAGGCTGAGGTCATTTATATTATCCCGGAAATGGAACCGTGTATTGGCTTTCGGCAGAATAACCCCTACCATATCTACGATGTGTGGGGTCATATTGCAGCGGCGGTAGATGAAGCTGCAGCCGATTACTTGGTACGTATGGCACTCCTGTTCCACGACATTGGGAAGCCTCAATGCTATCAGGTCGACGAGAACGGTATCGGGCATTTCCATGGTCACGGGCATGTCAGTGCGGAAATCACGGAAGCCGTACTGACGCGGCTCGGCGCAGACCCTGCCTTTAAGGTGCAGGTGGTCACGCTCGTCCGATACCATGATATGCGGATTGAGGTCTGCTCGAAAGCAGTCAGTAGACTTGTCGGCAAAATAGGGGAGGAGTTGTTCAACAAATTACTTCTCGTCCGGGAGGCAGATGTGCTGGCACAGGCCCCGGAATATGAACGGCAACGCTTGGATAAGATTGCGAACCTCCGGTGCATTAAAGAGCGGCTGAAGATAGAGAAACAGGCAGACGAACAGTCTAACCTCAAAATCTCTGGCAGAGACCTGCTGAGCATTGGCTACGAGCCCGGCCCGGCGGTAGGCCAGCAACTGCGGATGCTTCGGAAAATGGTAAAGAAGGATGCCGAACTCAATCGGCGCGATATACTTTTAGAACAAAGTGCTAAGGCACTTCAATAAGAAAGCACTCAGGAGCTTAAGTTCCTGAGTGCTTTTATTTATGTGCCATTGACCACTGTGCATTTGGGAACGGGATAATAACTGAATGGCTCTCGCCAATGCCCCCTTGCATATCGGATGACTTGATGGACGTCGTATACCTTATCAGCGTCTTCAAACTTGCCGATGCCGTAGGAATGGCCTATGCCGTGCAGGTCAGGGTAGATTGACTCTCTGGCCTTCAGAAGGAGTTGCTCCGCTTCATCTCGCCGTTCACAGTAATCCTCAGACGGGAGCTTCATGTCAAGGAAATACCAGATGATTTCCTTGAACTGGCCCATCCTCACACGGGCATATAGTTCGCAGACGCCTGAAATGAGTTCGGCCTGAGCATCTGATACTACAATGGACCCGTCTGACGTCTCAAACAGCTCTTTTAACGTCAGAACATCATCCTCGATTTTCTTGACCTGCTCTGCAGTCAGGGATGCATCGGGGGCATCAGATGAGATGCGGGATTTAGCTTGAGACAAATACTCCCTGGCTGTTGCACTGCAAGATTCGTACTCACCGTCAGGGAGAGTTTTATCCAGACAGAGGTCAATGACTGCCTGGTAGTCCCCAGTCAGCATTCGGGCATAGAAGAGACACGCCTCTGCTGCAAGTTTGGCTTGCTCAATCGGCATCTCTATTTTCAGCATCTTTTCCCACCTCTCGGTCACAGGCAAATTTTGTGCAATACCGTTTTCCAATCCTGCCCAATGTATAGAAAGTATGGCTTCCGGTGCCGACAGCGGCGACAGCCCGGCATTGAAGAAGGTCTATCATGGCTTCCGCCAACGCATCGACTGAGAGGCCAACCTTATCGGCTAAATCCGCGTGGTACATCCCATGTCCGCCGTTCGTCACGTTCAGGCAATGAAGTATCTTTTCGGCCATCTCATTTTGAGCGCAGACTGATACAAGTTGACAGTCTTGTCTTTCCATTGTACACAGTTCCCTGGATACATAGGTTATTCCGGCAAGCATACCAAGATAATAGGCTATATTTTCACGACCCGACATATTGCCGAGCCTGCGCCTGGAAATAACCTCTCTTTGCGACATGAAGCGAATTGTATTAACAAACTCGGTATGCGACGGCGACTCTTTCCATTCGTCCATAAATTGCGTGCGAAATCCAATTACACTGGCAGAAGCCCCCTTGACATTCCGGTGCTTTACCTGGCTAATCAACTCTGAAAGCATATTGAGGCTGGGGTTCTTCACAGGCTCTGCTTCATAGGGCAGGCACTTAGGTGCTTTTTGATATTCTGTCAAGGTCGGGTGCTCCTTTCATCAGTAACATCGGGTGCGCTACTCAGCCACTCAGAAACCAGTTCCTGAGTGGGAACGCCATCTTCGCAAAGGTCCAAGACCATAGGCAACAGGTCCTTTGCCATCTCCTGCAGCGTCATGTTCTTGATGACCTCGAACCGAGATGCAGGGATAGGTACTAAAATGAGCTCATCGGCGGCCCAGTTTGTGTCCATATACCCGGATAGGAAATAAGGACAGTCGTCATAGGAAAAGTCAACTTTTGTGATAGTGTAGACCTCATCTGGGTGCTGGTTCATATAGCGCCAATAATTTTTCCCGCTCTTTGTAAACTCAACACCGTCCGGGCTTCCTTGGCCAATGCCCTCGATATTCATTTTCACGCGGTCTCCGACCTTGAGCACATGGCCAGAAATTTCGTGTAAAGGCATCAAATCACCTCGCAATATTATACCACATACCATTGAATAAATCAATAAAGTGGCGCTCTCGGTATCGCAAAATTGACCTCAGAGATTTGTGATGGTATAATAAATCCATAGATTAAGGAAGTATCTCAACACACTACAAATATAATTCGAGACAGCATCTACACGGTATCGTGCAGGTGCTGTCTTTTTATATATACACAAACAATTTCTCAAAAAAAGGAGTGAATCACATGGAAGGTAAGTGCCTTTACAGTTATTGTGGAGCGGTCACATCATTTGGGACCATTCTGTCCAACCGTTGGACTGGCCACACATGCGCTGTGTCGGAAGAGAAGGCCCGGAACAACCTGGCTTTTCAGTTTAAGAAGCAGATGGGTCTGGTATTAGCTGTGCCGGTCTCTCTGTCTGGAAAGGTCGAGCGGCAGAATGTGAATGGAGGTAAGAAGTCATGAATCAGTTGCTGAAGGTTTCTCTGGGGCGGCTTCCGAACATCATCGTCAGCGACCCGAGTTTCAAGGACTCATCCTGGAACCAGCATGTCATTAACCCGCTTCCTGATGGCGACTACGAGATGGACTCCTACGCGAAGCCGGTCGACATGGGCCGGGACAGCTTTGTCCAGTTCGATTTCCTGATTCGGCATCTGATTCCTGAGATGGAGCGGATGCCGTTGGCGAAGCTCTCTCCCGAAGGCGGCCTCAAGCTGAATGAAAAGCTGCTGGTCATCGGAGAGGCAAGGAAAATCGGCCTGAATGAGCCCAAACTCTGCATCTGCACAGTAGATAGGTTCCATCAAGACCCCTTCGACTATGCGGTCGACACGGCCTGCAGCGGCCGGGTTGGGACGATACAGACCATCCTACTGAAAAGCAAGCAGAACCTACTTCCGTTGAAAGAGGAACTGCGGCGGAACCGGACTGGCCTTTATGCCGTCCATATCCAGCTTCAACTGGAGCGATTCCAGGATGACGCTGACGCCCTCATTCACAAAGTGATTCAATCGCTAAACGCTTGATAGGAGGAAAGAAAACCATGGAAAGCATTGTAGATAAAATCCGGTCTCGAATTGACCTGCTGAATACCCTGTATCCGCACGAGCACGGTCGCTACTATGTCGACCACGAATACGGCGGATATAAGCTCTTTTTCGCCACTGCATACAGTGAGGAGAAGTGCTTGTCGGCCCGGATGAAGCCGACCGAGTGTATTCGGATGCTGGACGTGCTCATCCAGGTTGCCGAGCACGAGGCTGACTTCAAGAAAAAAGGGGGAGATGACCAATGAGCCGCTGCGGTTCCTGCGACCTGTATTGGCCGTCTGAGGACAAGAACAACTTCGGCGTTACCTGCAGAGGCGACTGCGGCGTGGAGGAATGCGCAGACAAACTGCAAGACCTCGTGTTAAACCTGAGAGTCGAGTTGGCGCGGGTCAAGAGGGATAGCGACCACAACGATGGACAGAAAAGTTAAGTGCTTGAGTGCTTAGGTGCTGTGGTGCTTAAGAACTCAAAATCAGAAAAGGAGACGTGAAGTATGGATAAGACCAATATGGATGGTTTCAAAAAGACCTGCTTTGGGAAGACGATTGAGGCTGACGGGCAAATCATTTGCGGAAAGCCGAGCATCAACTTGTCGTCTATCCTGACGGTGCTCATCCAGGAGGCTGGCCGCTGGTGCAGAAGTTATGCCAGCGACCTGTTCATTTACTGGTCCAGCCTGCAAAAGCAGGTGGATGAAGGGACCATTGAGTCTGGTTCACACCTATTTGGTTTCCGTGAGACTGGGGTTGACGATGAGAAGGCTATCTTCCACCAGTACGCCAATTATGGCTACACACCAGCCCATGAGTATCGGACCATCTGGCGGCTGGACGTCAACGTGGATGTTGAGCACAACAAGTTGACCATGGCCCTCTATGAGGTCATCCGCTGAGAACATAACATATGCCGGGATTGGAGTGTCCAGTCCCGGCCACTAAAAAAGGAGTTTAGGATATGAAAACAATCAGTACTGCCTACTATGAGAAGATGGCTGAGGCAAAAATGACCTACTGCGCTTTTTGCGTAAGAGGCGCTAGGCCGTTCTGGGAAGACTGCCTGAACTGCAAAGTGAACAAGATGTTCAAGGCAGTCCAGAATGTCATCAAGGAAGAGACAACGCCTAAGGATGAGGCTGCGGTGGAGCAGACGCGGAGTGCTTACGATGGCATTGACCTGCCAAAAGAGATGATAAAGTCTCTTGGTAAGGGGCCGAGGACTTCCGATGGGTTCCGCACCAGCCCGGTTTTCCAGCTCTATATCACCAATGGAGCGTATCCCGATGTGGGCGTACAGCTCGTTGAGAGCAAGACTGGGCTTCCTGACTTCGCTGGTTCTGAGGATGAGGCATCCAGCCGCTCGGCTGTCTATTACGTGAACTACATCAAGGATGGCGTGCCGTCTTCGTTCCAATTATGGGACCTGACATACGGCAGCCTGAAAGACGAGCTGAAATCCTCCCTGGAGCGGATGTTCGACAGGAACATCAATCAGTTATGGGGGATTCAGGCCCTTCCATTCCCGGAGCGGTATTTCATCACGAGCCGGTCTGCGAAGGAATTGGCTGCTGATATGATGAGCGAGGTGGCCTCCTGTCAGGCTTGCATAGACGAATATGGCTGCGTTTACAGCCAGGAACACTATGTTGGCTGCCTACGGAACAGCAATATCACACCCCAGGGGCAGAATACAAGTGGCGGGGTCTATATGAAGCTGGGCAAATTCTTGCTGAAGAATACTGGGAAGTATTTCATTGAGACCCGGTGTACGATTTCTCCGATGTTCGTCGACACCCGCCTGGTCAAAGAGATGACTGAGGATAGTGTTGCCGCAAAGATTTATAGCATCATCTGCTACATTGCGGCCCGTGAGGAAGGAGAGGCCCGTGCGAAGATGGTGAAGGAGGCGGCGACGGATGATTGACCTTCTGAACTATCTGGTCGAGAACGGCTATGCGGCGACCCTGGAGAATGCCAGAATCATCTGTGAGGATGACGAGATTTACCCGGATTTCTTTACGGATGATGGGCAGTTCATCGCGGGGTTCGACTACATCGATTCCGCAATTTATAAGCATCAGCATGAGTTGCAAAAACTCAAAGATGCTGCTGAGGAGGAAACTTTGTGATTACGGTGAAAGTGACGTACGATAACGGCGATTATACTGTCACGGGCTTTAACGGCACTCTGGACGAGGCCGTGAAGTAGAGCCCGTGAAAGCCGATGTGCTGGAAAGTGCCGAGGTTCTTGGAGTCGTCGATGAGAACGGCAGCATCATTTCGTGAGAGGGAGGATAGCGCAATGAAGAAAATTACTGTGTTGGGTCACACCTCAGTGACTGTTTCAGTCACAATAGAGGTGCCAGACAACGCTGTTCTGACCGAGAGTGAAATCTACGCCAAAGCCGTCAAAAAATTCGGCGGCATCCGTTCCTACCTTGGGAACGGTGGAGATGATAAACTCATTGGTGTTGAGGGAGACGGAGAGTCCATCGCAACGGACGAGTCTGTGACCTTTGACGATTTCCTCGTTTAAGTGAAGGGAAGGAGACTGAAAATGGCTGATTACAGCAGACACAAAACGGAGACCTTGAAAAAGATGGAATCCGCCGCCTGGGAAAAGTACCAGGCACTCACCCTGACCCCTTCAGGAAACTGGGGTGATGGAATGCGGCTTGCCAAACTTCCATCCCAGAAATCCTGGGAGCGGGCCAGGGAGCGGTACTACGCTATCCGAGCAGAGTTGGAACAGCGCAGAAAAGAAGCGGGCTGATAGATTCAGCTCACTCAAAATCTTCAAAAACAATAAAAATATATTTTTTAAGGAGGAAAATTGTTATGAAATTCGAGCGTGCTATGGAGTTGCTGAACGAAATCGTCAACACCAAGGTCGAAGAGGCTGGCCTCGATGTCCAAGAGGCTGCTGAGGAGTTGCTTGGCATGGGCTTCACCGTGGACGAACTCATCCAGGACTTCGACTTTGACGCCGAAGACCTCGAAGACTTCGCTTCTTCGGATGACGACGACGATGATAAGGATGACGATGATGACGACGATGATGAGGATGATGAGGATGACTAACATTCAGAGTTCTTCTGACTTTACTGTGGATGTCTAACTCACCCAATGCTCTTACCCCCGGTCGATTTCTAATCGGCCGGGGCTTCCTTTTTGGGCGTCGTCAGCAGGGGCAGTAGGTGCCAAAGTACTTAATCACCTCAGCACCTAGTGGCTTAAGAACTTAGGTGAAAAAGTTACTAAATTCGTCAAATATGCGTTTCACGTGAAACAATTTGGCTCAAAATGTTGAGACAAGCAATGATGGAATCGAGGCCAACAGCCGTTGAACCTCGAACCCGCGCCTTTCCCTTGGAATTTGACGGGTTCATTACTGAATGGTACAATAACTCTATCAGTAAGGAAGTATTTTCACCACAAAAAGCAATCAAATCATCAATTCAAGGCAGTAAATCCAATTCGGATTTACTGCCTTTTTATATACACAAACAAAAAATCAAAAAAGGAGTTGACTTTACATGGCAATCACTAGATTTCGGGACGAGTACTTTTTCCTAAGTAACTTTTACCCGCACGAACTCAAATTCCACGGCATGACGTTCCTCAACTCGGAGGCCGCTTTCCAAGCAATGAAGACCCAGGATATTGCTGAACAGCTCCGGTTTACGCTCCTGACGCCTCAGGAAGCCAAGAGACTGGGCCGCCGTATCAACCTGCGCCCCGACTGGGAACAGGTCAAAGACGGCGTTATGGAGGCCGTTCTGCGGGCAAAATTCTCCGACTTGGAACTTCGCAACCGGCTGCTGGCAACCGGAGACGTGGAACTCGTGGAGGGGAATACCCATGGAGATACCTACTGGGGCGTCTGCAACGGGAGGGGCCGCAATATGCTCGGCAAACTTCTTATGAAACTCCGGGCAGAGTATCGAGAACCCAAGTACCGGCTTTTCGTTGACATGGACGGAACTGTTGCGGAATGGAAGGCCGCAGAGGAATTTGAAGACCTCTATGAGAAAGGGTATTTTGCTTCGCTGAAGCCATACCAAAATGTCGTAGACGCTATCCGGCTGATTTTCCAGCACACGGCTATCGTGGAAATTTACACACTCTCGGCAGTCTTGCCGGACAGCACGTACAGCATCCCGGAAAAAATGGAGTGGCTCGACTGGCACATGCCGTTCATCTCTCATGACCACCGGCTTTTTATCCATAACGGGACTGAGAAGATGGCGGCTGTTCCTGGAGGGGTACAGCCTGGTGATGTTCTCCTGGACGACTACACCTTGAATCTCGACCAGTGGGCAAAGTACGCAAAAGCAATCAAATTGTTGAACGGCATCAATGGGACAAAAGGCACCTGGAAAGGCGCGGCTGTGTCCCGGTTCCATCCGGCGGATGTGATTGCTGCGGCTGTTCTGCAGGAAATCAAAAGAGGGGAGGACTGATTCCGTGCGGGACATTGGATATTCACGGTGCTCCTGTGGAGCTATCACCATCGCGACGGACGAAGGTGAGTATTCCTGCTCGGAGAAGAACCGGCGAAAGTTTTTTCCCGGACTCGACCTTCGAAAGCTCAGGCACTACCAAGACACCTTCTGCTGTAGCCATTGCGTCAACCACTATGGGTTGGACCTGTGTGGGTGCGGCAGCGGTGAACCTTTTGGCAAGTGCGATGCCGGACTCGATGCCTGCGCGGTGCCGATGCAGGTGCTTGGCCAGTACCAAAGGGTCCGGGCGGCCGACGCTTTTAACTAAAGAGAGGAATGAGAACGTGGAAACACTTTTTTGGACCCGTGAGGACGAGGAGCCTTGTGAGGCTCTGGAAAAAGTCGATTTGGGCGACGGCCTGGATGCAAGTATCTTCCTTCACGGTGTATGCGGCATCTTTGCACTGGTCCTGCATGAGACGTTTGGATACGAAATCTGGGTCGTAGCATTCGAACCAGAAGACTGGGGAGATGAGGCTGACACTTGGGAAAACAGGCTCGTCCACGTCTACTGTCAAAAGGGAGACCGCTACGTCGACGTACGGGGAATCACTGATAACGAGGACGCATTCTTTGACGAGTTTGCGGATGAGCTTTATGGTGACGACGAGTACATCGAAGTCCCGGCCACAGACCTCAGAGATTGGATTTTCGAGTCAATGTCGTCCGAAGAGTACACTTTCTTTCACAATGCCGCGATGGACCTGATTCGGAAGCATTACGCTGAATACCAGGTTTAAACGGTGACAGTAGGGCAGTTGCCCAAAATTAAGGAGGAAAATTTATGAACCGTGCAATGTATCAGGCTCTCCAGCAGGAAGCCATGCTCCACCAGACCCTGGAGGAGACCAAAGAGGCTATCTACCGGGACATTCTGGGAGAAGGCCCGATGAAAGGTGTCTTGCTGCTACCGGCTGAGGACGGTCCTATATGTGCTGTCGTGAGTCTGAAGAGCCTCAACCAGATGAACCTCTCTGCGGAGCATTACATTCCGCAGGCTCAGGCTAAAGTGGTGCGCCGAAAGCTGGAGGGGGCCAAGAGCTTCACAGACCTGTATAACAGGCTGGATGAGATGGTCAGCACAGGGATAGCCCGTTTCAGCGGAACGGACACCTGTAAACTGAATACCAACACCCTCGCAGTTCTGAGCCGCTACGTGTAAGTGGGGGTTCAGCATGGACCATTTCAAACTGAAAAACCTGACTACGGTAGTGTCTAAGATACTCGGTAATAAACTCATCAAGGATGGCATTGTTGGTCAGCCGCTTGTCATACGAACCGGAAAGACCGTCGATTTCATTCAAGCCTACGGTATTGGCATGAACAACATGATATGCAGGCCGATACATCCAGGGGCCTCGGTAAAAACCTGGGCTCCATCGTTTATAGATGAAGCGCATTGGGCGCAGATGCTGATGCATCTGCGCCCTGGTCAAAGATTCTGGGGTTGGTGCCTCCACATTGTGGACGACGAAAACCTGGATTTGACCACGGCAGGCATCATTACAATGGACGACATAGCCGAATCCTTCAGAGAGCGTGACTTTGTAAATCAGCCCATGAGAATTGCCAAAGGGAAGATTTATTTCTTCGATGAAAACCTTGTTTATCAATGCCGGAAGGAAGTATATGAGGGCGTGAGGGTTCTCCCCATCCGGCATTGGCCGCTAGAGAATATGACCTTTTGGCAAATGGCTGCGACGCACTTTATCCCAGGTATGACTTTCGAAGAATGTATGAGACGGTATCTGGAGATGGAACGGGTCGGGCCAAAAAAGAAGCCGGAGGGGCTCTATACCAAACTGGAACTATTGGTGCAGAAAGTGAGCAGCCCTGAGTTCGAACGGTCTACCGACAACCCCAAGCAGAATACTGTTGATAGAATTCGAGTGGAGGTATCCCTGCCTAAATACCGGCTGAGCTGGCAAGAGCTCCTGGCGGAAATTAAGGCCCACAAATCTGAAATCGATAATTTGGTTCTGGAGAAGATAGTCCAATCAAAGCGATTTCAGAAGTACGGGGTGCCCATTAACTGCTTCCGGCTTACGAATTGTATTTTGCGGGCAGATAGTCAGCTCGAATACCTGTTTGAACTGAAGGAGATTCACGGTGCGGGGGAAAACCCTCCGCCGAAAATTATGAGGAGAGAAAGCAATGACAAAAAGAGAGCAAGACCTGGTATTCCAGACGATTGAGCTGCTGAGAAAGACAGCCAAAAGCCTGCCGGATTTCGCTAACGCCAGCGACTGGAAAGATGTCGACGACTGGCTGTTTGCCCGGCTGGATTGGACTGCAGAGGACCTTGATGTCCTGTACAATGGGCACGAGACGCTGATTTATACTGGAAGTACGGTTCCCGGATTTGCCCCGGCTGGACTGACCTATGAGGAACTGATGCCCTTCGTTGGCGTCCCTTGTACATGCAGGGAACTGAATCTGCCGTGGGGTAAGCCCGTTGTCGTACAGGTTGATATTCCTGGCAATCCGGTGCTGCTGCGAAGTGGCGACTGTCCTGAGCTCCAAAACCACATTGGTGAGACCATTAAGGTCGTTGTGACGGAGCAGGGAATTTACCTGGCTTCACAGGCAGGAACATTACTCTATTCAGCCAACAAAACATAAATGCGGAACTACTAAGCACCTAAGCGCTTTTGTGCCTAGGTGTTTTTACCAACTGTGATTCGGGTACGGTGTGATAGAAATAAGGGTTGCAAAATTGCTGAATATGACTATAATATAATTAGAATATTACTATCGGAGGTAGCGCTATGAATATCAAGCCGAGTGCCACGATTCGTCAGAACTATAACGAAATTGCGGAACTGTGCAAAACAACTGGCGAGCCTGTCTTTCTCACGAAGAATGGAGAAGGCGACCTGGTGGTAATGGACATTGAAGCATATTCCAGACGCGAGAAGATGCTGAAATTGCGCGAGGAGTTGCTCAGCATTGAAGAAGAGAGACTTCACGGTGAGCCTGGGTTCTCTATTGACGATGTTACGAAAATGATGAACCAGGCCATTATGGAGGTACGCCATGCCGGAGCGTGAAGACACGTACCAGGTCATTGTGTCAAAAAGGGCAGCTCATCAACTTGCGAATCAGGCAGCATTTGTTGCCAGATTAGATGAAAGGCTTGCGCACTCTTTGGTTAAGGAGTTTAATGAAGCAGCTCAGTCTCTGCAACGATTCCCATATCGGTATCCTGCCATCCGGTCTGCCGAATTTGTGACAGACAAGTACAGGAAAATGGTATTCAACAAACGGTATATTCTCATCTACCAAATAAAAGGGGAGACGGTGTATATTGAATTCGTAATAGATGGCAGGCAAGACTATCAATGGCTGCTTAATTCGCCTGAATAAGCCGTGAAGATAACGACCGGGGATAGAACTCCGGTCGTTACGCGGTTATTGAGAGCCTAAGCACCTAAGTGCTTGGGTGCTTAGGTATCTAGGTACTGGTTGCAGAAGCACGGGAGGTGAGAATCTAATGCATTACTGCATATCAGATATCCATGGTGAATTTGACCGTTACCAGACTATGCTGGAGGAAATCCATCTTACAGACAATGATACCTTGTATGTCATCGGAGACGTGATTGACCGAGCTCCAGGCGGCGTAGATGTCCTGGAGGACATTATGGCTAGAAAAAACGTGGTCATGCTGATGGGAAACCATGAGCAGATGTGCCTCGATACACTGGGAAAAAACAATGTCTATGGAGCCAGACAGCTTTGGTCTTCAAACGGAGGCAGCGTTACACGCCGTGAGCTTCTATATCACATGGATGCTCGGCGGCGGAATGCTATACTTAACTTCTTGGCCAGCCTGCCTGATAAACTGGACATTGAGGTGAACGGTCGGAGGTTCCATCTGGTCCACGGATGCCCCGGTACATCCCATGATAGTCGCATCTGGGAACGTCCTAGTCTGGACATGCCGAATCCCTTTCCGGATGGCCGGACTATCATCGTCGGCCATACACCAGTCTGCTTCTTGCTGTATCCAGATAGGGGAGAGCGAGAAAAGTGGCTGCAGTCTTTAGAGGACGCTGGAGAGCATATGACAATCTTACATACCTCGGCGTTCATCGATATAGATTGTGGTTGCGGAAACTCTACTGCGGCCCGGAGGTTAGCATGTTTACGGTTGGAGGATTTTGCCGAATTTTACACATAAGGTGATTGAATGGGCATTTTGGATTTTATGAGGAGGGGAAGCTCATGATTAAAATGGAAAACGGTAAAAGACGTTACTTCGATATGAATGGGGAGGAAATTCACGCAGGCGATAAAATCATTTTGTGCGAAGGTGGAAAGCCCCACGAGGTATATCTTTGTGCAGACGGACAGCTCGGACTCGACGCAACGAATCCAGCCTGGATTAGAAGTGGCAGAGCCTCGCCGTGTGAATATGGAATTTACCCCCTGACTCTGGATGATTTGGAGTTTGCTGAACTTGTCGGGAACGACACTATATAAACAACATAAATGCCGGGAGCTAACTGCGATGTTAGCTCCCGGCATTTTTCTTATCCTTCGATGAAAAAAATGGGAGGTGCATACAAGCAACTGAAGCTCTAAGTTCTTAAGCACCAAGGTGTTTATAATGCAGTTCCATTTCGAAACTTGTGTGTAGCGGTAGGCATAATAACAGACACACCTCTCATCATAGATAAGTAGGAAGCGCCCCCGCCTGAGGTACAGGCGGGGGCGCTGAGGTGCTTAGGACTTAATAACCAGTCCGGGGCAGGGTCGGGGTGTAAGGCTTGTAGTTGGAGTACACGGAGGTGGTCCACCGAGCGATGGACTGCTGCCAGTACTGGCCATACAGGCCGCCCACATCCGCCTTGTTGGTGAACTGGTAGCCGTTGGTGAGCGCGTAGAGCGTGGTGCCATCAACGGTGGCGTCGGTCAACTGGTGGAAGCCAGAGGGCACGATGCCGAATACCAGCATGAACGAGGTGACATACTCGTTGGAGGCCAGGCCGAGGGCCGAGGCGCTCATATCCAGCGTGTAGTTCTGCGCCGTGGACAGGTTGTCATAAGCGGTCTGCCAGTTGCTGTTCAGGTTGGTGGTGTAGGTCACTTTGTAGTTCTGGGTAGCGCTGTAAGTGCCCGTCACCAGCCGGGTCAGGCGCATGGCGTCTGTCGGGATGGTGTCTCTCCAGTAGAAGCTGTTGAGGCTGACGCTGGAGGTGTTGGCCACGTTGCTGACGGTGTACCGGATGAGGCTGTTGTTCATGACCTGCTGATAGCCGGTCTTCTTGATAGTCACTCCGGTGGTGATGCTGGGGTCAGTGACCTGAATCTGGACGACCTGGCCCGCGAACTCAAGGTCTGCGGTGAAGGTGTTGGTGTTCAGGCCGTAGTTGGTGGGCGCTGTCGTCTCCTTCACGGTGTAGATGCCCAGGGGCAGCAGCTTGGAGGAGGCGATGCCGCTTGCGTTGGTCTGGATGGTGTCCACCACGTTGTTGCGCTTGTCGTAGATGGTGAACACGGCACCGGCCAGAGGTGTGCCAGCGGGCAGGCCGTTGGTGGAGTTGTAGTCGGCGGAGGTCTTGACGACCTGAATCTGGGCGTACTCGGCGGTGTTCTCCCACTCAATCATGATGGTGTCGCCGGACTCGACCCAGAAGGACTTGACCTCGTTGTCGAGGATGTAGCCGTCAGCGGCCACGATTTCCCGGACATAGTACTTGCCGTCTTCCAGGGTCTTGTTCAGGTGGACGTAGCCCTGGTCGTCGGACTCGAACTCGCCGATGGGCGTCATGCTGGAGTCATAGACCATGAACTTGACGCCCTGGATGCCCTCCTTGGTCACAGAGTCAATTTTGTGGATGAGCATGGAGCCGGAGGCCGTGTTGGTCAGCTCCAGGGTGGTGGTCTCGCCGTCCTTCACCTCGACCTGCTGGGGAGTGGAGTCGAGCAGGTAGCCGTCAGGGGCCTTGAGCTCGACCACCTCGTACCAGCCGCTGTCCAGTTCGGTGAGCTGGATGTTGCCGTTGCGGTCGGTGTAGTAGGTGCCGACGATTTCGCCGTTCATCTTGCGAATCTCGAACTGTGCGCCCTCCAGACGCTCGCCGGTGTCCTCGTCAATCTTGGTGATGATGAGTCCGCCGATGGGGGTGTCATAGAAGGTCAGGGTCTGAGTGTCGTTGGCGTTCACTTCCACAGTCTGGGAAGGAGCGTCCAGCAGGTAGCCGTCAGGGGCGGTCTCCTCGGTCACGACGTAGGTGCCGGGCTGGAGGCCGTAGATGACGATTTGACCATTGCGGTCGGTGGTGTACAGGCCGTTGGAACTGGTGGTGCCGCCGCCCTGCGCCACGAAGGAGCCGTCGGAGGTCGTGACCCGGAAGGTCGCGCCGTAGAGGGGCTCGTTGGTGAGCTTGTCACGCTTCTCAATGATGAGGGAGCCCTCGGGGTCATTGTAGAAGGTGAGGGTGTAGGTGCCGCCGCCGTCCACGGCGATGGTCTGAGGGGCCTCGTCCAGGATGTACCCGTCGGGGGCCTTGGTCTCCCGGACCACGTAGGTGCCGGTCTCCAGGCCGGTCAGGGTAATCATGCCGGTCTCGTCGGTGGTGTAGTAGCCGTTGGAGCCCACCAGGCCGCTGGCGGTGTCGGCCACCTCACCGTAGGAGTTGGTGATGTAGAAGGTGGCACCGGCCAGGTTCTTGCCTGTGGAGCTGTCCTTCTTGACGATGTTCAGGGTGTTCTGCGGGGTGTCATAGAAGGTCAGGGTCTGGGTATCGCCCATGGTCAGGCGCACAGTCTGAGAGGGGGCGTCCATCTCATAGCCAGCGGGAGCCTTGATTTCCGTCACCACGTAGGTGTCGGCGTCCAGGCCGCTGATGATGATTTGGCCGTTGGAGTCCGTCTCATACTTGCCGTTGGAACTGATGGTGCCGTTGTCGCTGATGACGGCGGAACCGCTGGAGTCCGTGACCTCGAAGATAGCGCCCTGGAGGGGTTCCTTCGTCACGCTGTCGCGCTTCTCAATGACGATGGTGCCCTTGGGGGTATCGTAGAAGGTCAGGGTCTGGGTGTCGCCGTTGAGCAGTTTCACCGTCTGGGAGGGGGCGTCCATCTCATAGCCCAGAGGAGCCTGAATCTCAGTGACGATGTAGGTGTCCTCCTTCAGGCCGGTGATGACGATTTGGCCCTCGGCGTCGGTGGTGTAGCGGCCGTTGCTGCTGATGGAGTCGTTGGAACCGATGACTGCCGCGCCGTCAGAGGTCGTGACCTCGAAGATAGCGCCCTGCAGGGGGTTCCGGGTGATGCTGTCGCGCTTCTCGATGACCAGGGTGCCCTTGGGGGTGTCGTAGAAGGTCAGGGTCTGAGTGTCGCCGCTGTTCATCTTCACCGTCTGGGAGGGGGCGTCCATCTGGTAGCCCTCAGGTGCCTCCACCTCAGTGACGATGTAGGTGTCCGGCTTCAGGTCCGTGATGACGATTTGGCCGCTGGCGTTGGTGGTGTAGAGCCCGTTGGAGCTCACAGCCCCGCCCGCGTTGTCCACGACGGTCCCGTCGGAGGTCGTGACCCGGAAGGTCGCGTCCGCCAGGGGCTCATGGGTCACGCTGTCGCGCTTCTCGATGATGAGGGCACCCTTGGGGGTATCCTCGATGATGACAGTCTGGGTATCGCCGTTGGTGCCGATGACCACGTTGGTCATGGGGCTGTCGATGACGTACCCGTCAGGGGCCTTGATTTCCGTGATGACATAGGCCCCGGGCTGCAGGTTGGTGATGTGGATTTGGCCGTTGGCGTCGGTGGTAAAGATACCGTTCTGCGTCAACGTGCTGTCGCCGATAACGCCGTCCAGGCCCACCTCACAGCCAGCGGCTGTGGTCAGGCGGAACTGAGCGCCGGAGAGGGTCTCACCCGTCACGCTGTCGCGCTTCTCGATGATGAGCTCGCCCTTGGGCTGGTTGGCAAAGGTCAGGGAGACCGTCTTGCCAGCCTGGATGACGATGGTCTGGGGCTGGGTGTCGATGATGAAGCCAGCGGGAGCCTTCGTCTCGGTGACGACCACGCTCTTGCCGGGCTCCAGGCCGCTGATGAGGATTTCACCATTGGCGTCGGTGGTGTAGATGCCGTTGCTCTCCCCGATGAGGGTGCCGTCGGCGTACGTCACTTTGAACTCAGCGCCCGCCAGGGTCGTGCCCGGGTTGACGGAGCAGACCTTCTTGATGAGCAGGTTTCCGTCCGGGGCGTTGTCGAATTCCACAGTGATGACGTCCTGGTCCTTGCCGGAGATGTACACCGTCTGGGCGGCGGTGACGATGTTGTAGCCGTCGGCCGCCTCGATTTCCTCTACGATGTAGGTGCCAGCCTCAAGCTGGGTCCAGATGACGGAGCCGTTGGTGCCGGTGGTCTTCTGGCCGATGACTGTACCGCCGGTGCCGCTGGTGCCGCCCAGGTAGCGCAGTTGGAAGGTACAGCCGGGGACGGGGTTGCCGTTCACGCTGTCCTTCTTGAGGACGATGATGGCGGACAGAGGCGTGTTCTCAAAGGTGAGGGACTTCACATCGTCGCCCGCCAGGTAGATGCTCTGGGTCGCGGGGTCCTTGATTTGGTAGCCGTCCGGGGCTTCCAGCTCCGTGACCTGATACCAGCCGGGCTTCAGACGGTCGTTCTCCGTCTTGCCCAGGTTGATTTGGCCGTTCTCGTCGCTGTAATAGATGCCCAGGTCCTCCAGGGAACCGGCGGCCTCGCCGTCACCGGCGTACCAGACTTGGAACTTCGCGCCCTCCACGGGGCCGCCCACGATGCTGTCCTTCTTGTAGATGGTCAGCTCCGGGGTCCGCTTGTTCTCCAGACGCAGGGTGTAGTATGCCTTGCCGTCGCCGCTGGCCCCTTCCTCCAGGAGCACGTCATGGGGCGTGGGGTCCAGGATGTAGCGGCCGGGGACGAAGGTCTCGGTCACGGTGTACCAGCCAGCGTCCAGGTCAGGGATGAAGATTTCGCCGTTCTCATCGGTAGTGAAGGTGCCGATATCGGAGCCGTCCTTCACCTTGACGTTGAACTTGACGCCCTCGATGCCGTTGCCTTCCTTATCCACCTTCTGGATGAGCAGGCCGGGCCGCTGCTGGTTGAAGAACTCCAGGGTGGAGGTCTTATTGGGCTCCAGCGTCACGGTCTGGGGGACGTCGTTGAGGATGTAGTTGCCGGGCACACGGATTTCCGTTACCTTGTAGGAACCGGCCTCCAGGTGCTCGATGAAGATTTCGCCGTTGTCGTCCGTGGTGGCTTCCTCGGAGTAACTGCCGTCGATTTTCTCAATCAGGAAGGTGACGCCGGGGACAGGCTCCCCAGTCAGCTTATCCTTCTTGATGATTCTCAGGCCGGGCTCCGTGGAGTTCTCGAACACCAATTCACGCTCAGCTCCGGCCGCAAGGTCGATGCTTTGACGGTTATTGGTGTCCAGGATGTACGGGGAGGGGACGGACAACTCTGTGACCTCGTAAGTGCCAGTAGGAAGGCCGGTCAGAGTGTAGGTGCCGTCTGCACCAGTTGTAATGGTGTTTTGGTAACTGACATTGATGCCACGAATCTCGAAAGTCGTGTTAGGCACAGGCTCACGAGTTGCAGCATCAATCTTCTTGATGGTCAGTTCAGGGCTCTTATAGTCCTTTGCTGTTACCACGATGGTCTCTTCGCCTTGGATATCCGCTTCATCAACATGAACACCGACAGGTGTGCTCAGTTTTGCATACCCATCAGGAGCCTCGGTCTCGATGAAATAATAGAAACCTTCGGTTACATTGGGAACTGTGATAGTGCCCTGGGCATCCGTTGCCTGAGTGCCAATCAGTTGGCTATCCTTGTAGATGTTGAAAATGGCACCTTCCAAGGGCTGGCCACTTTCGTCAACCTTCTTGAGTTGAACCTTAACTTTGGAGTCGTTCTGGAACACGAGTTGGACATTGCTCGTGCCGTCCCAGTAGAACTCCTGCATGTTCTCATCGGGATCATCACTCAGGGTATAGCCCTCAGGAACACCGACCTCTTCGGCGATATAAGCGCCAATGGGAAGGTCTTTGAAGCTGAAGTCTTCCTCGCTGACATAGCCACCAGGGCCAGTAATGACCCGAGTAGGACCGTATCCATTGTCGATGCCACGAATCTCGATAACTGCACCTTCCAGGCCGACGGTCGGGTTATCCTTGTCGACCTTTCGAATGCTGCCGCTTCCTGTGATTTCTGCATCATCGTAGAAGGTGAAGGTTGCGCTTGCAGTATCGCCCTCGCCAACGGTCACATATTTCGTCGATGTGTCACTAATTGTGTACCCGGAAGGTGCTTTGATTTCGGTAACACCATATGTTCCGGGTCCAAAACCATTTTCGGTTTCGTCGATTGTAATAAGACCGTTTTCATCCGTGGTGTAAACTTTATCGAAGGAACCTCCGATGGCAGTCACCTGGAATTGAGCGCCTTGAAGCCCCTTGTTTTGATTACTTGAATCGACTTTTTTGATAATCAATTCGCAAGGGTTTTCAATATCTCCAGTCGGCTCATAGATGCCAATAATGATGGACTGAATTTTGCTGGGGTCTGGATGGGAGTCACTACCCTTGTCGGCGTAGTCGTACATGTAAATACTCCAGTCGCCCCACCAATCCGGGTGATTGAGGATATACTCCGCCGCTGCACGACAAGTCCACCCCTCTTCACCTTCGACTGCAGGACCGTCCGGGTCATCAATACTCGTATAGTGCTGAGCCCAGTCATAGCCTGCGTCATGGTAAGCATTGACTACAAGCATACGCTGAGTTGCGACTTCTTCAATCCAGCCCTCAGGGTCTGTCTCATAGTCGGGTAGCGCCCCAATTTGAGCCAGCCAGACACAGCCCTGGAACCACCCTTGAGCCCATGTTTTTGTGTACTCGTCGTATGGTGTGAGGTTTTGTGCTTCGCCAGCCGGGCTGAATTTTCCAGTAGCATAGGAATAGTAGTGAGAGAGCAGAAGTTTGATGTTCTTGTCTGTGATTTCTTGTGGAGTGTCCCAGACATCGCCAATCAACGAGTTTCCCATTTCTGCACTATGGTCGCCACAGAAGCCAACAGTTTCGACTCCTGCAACATTCATGGTAAACTCGTGGATATAGCAATCGTCCAGAGGCCCGTAATTGTATATGATGGGATTGCTGACATGGTAATCTGCATTTTTCAGCGTTACCGTGCCGGGCACAGATGCCGTTTCAGCTGCGAAAGCCGCCGTAGGAATGAGACCTACGATGCACACGACAGCGAGAAACATCGCTACAATACGGGTGCGAAGAGATGCCGTTCTCTTCATTACGCATATCATTCCTTTCTATTGTCAAAGTACACATCTTGCCATATTACGCTGAATTAGTCAATTCAGGGGCAAGAAACGCCCAGGTAATGTTCTTCAACCCTCCTTCAAAATACAGATTTGGGCTGTCACAAGGCTCTCCTTATGAACGATAATATTATACCATGTTTTATTATTTTAGTCAATTTTTAAGGAAATAAAAAGGCGACGAGCATTATGCTCGTCGCCCAGCAATGATGTCCACTAGGTTTAATCTTTGTTTGTAAAAACCTGACAGAAATAGTATCTCCCATCTTCGCCGATAGAAATACCAACTCCAACGAGAGTTTTATTTGCTCCGGTCATAGATGCAAAGTGACCAGGGGAATTTTCCCACAAATCAACGATATAGTCTGAATCCAAAATGGTGCTCCATCCGAGAATTTCAACATACTGCATTTCAAACCTGTCGAGTCCATACTCCTCAAAAATGGTGCTATAGTAAGAACCATCCGGTCTGACATGTTCGATAGATTCAATTTCTGCACTTTCCTCAGCGCGCTGCTGAGCAATCTCCATCAGCAGGTCACTCTTTGTCAAAGTACCGACACCATTTTCCGCACGAACCTCGTTAGTCAGTTCGATGATTTCATCCTTAATATTGGCATAATCATCATCGGAACCAGATGTGCCGGGATTAGAGGTGGAAGTTCCGGTGACGGTCACGGTGAGGGTGGCCTCAACGCCATTGGAGTCCTTAGCAGTAATAGTTGCAGTGCCGGGGCCAACAGCCTTAATTGTGCAACTAAAAGAGTTGCCGGAGTACTTTTCCACCGTTGCAACAGAAGTGTCAGAAGAAACGAACGTGAAAGTCAGGTCCTCGCGGGCACTATATGGGGTCGTAGAAACATCCGCAACCACAGACTTACCTACTTCCAGAGTGGAGTTCATCGCCGACAGTCGCAAGGTATAATCAGCCTCAGGCTCCTCAGGCTGCGTGGTCTCGCCGCCGGGGTTGTCAGACTGGGTGCTGTCATTAAACGCCTTGTCGTAGCGCATCAGCATAGTAGCCACCTGAGCCCGAGTAGCGTTGCCGGAAGGGGAGATGGTGTCGCTGCTGGTGCCGGAGACAATGCCATTCTCGACTGCCCAGGCCAGAGGCTGCAGAGCATAGGAGGAAACGTTGATGGTATCGATGAACTTATTCAGTTCAGCAGTATCGGCTGCGATATCCTCGCCTGCATTCTCGGCATAGCGATACAGCATAGCAGCGAACTGCTCACGGGTGATATTGTTGTTGGGATTGGTGCCATCACTGATGCCATTCTCAACGGCCCAGTCCAGGCCGGGCTGATACCATGCCTCGCCGCTGGAAGCATTGGTGTTGACATCATCCATCCGGGCCAGGACCACCCACAGCATAGCGCGGGTCATGGTGCCCTCAGGATTGAAGGTAGTCGCGCTGGTGCCTGCGAACAGGCCCTCATCGACCACATACTCGATGGCGTCGTGAGCCCAGTGAGACTCGGGAACATCAGTGAAGCGGTTATCGGCGCTCACGAGAGAGCCGAAACATACGGTGGCAGCCAGGGCCAAGGCCAGAGCCGAAGCCTGGAAACGCCGAGTGCTTGTGAACTTGTGCATCATATTACAAAACCTCTCTTTCAAAACCAAATTATAGGTTGATTGTAGCACGCAGTCTTTGAGAAAGCAACGTATCTCTTGACTACGATAATATTATACCATATGATAATGAATCAGTCAATATTGTTTTGGAGGTAAAAGCACTTAAGTTCTCTGGTGCTTAAGTGTTTGCCGACCGACTATCACATGGAGAACGGCAAGGATGAGTGCGCAACATCTGAGTCAGGCTGTAAAAAGAGGGACCTGGAGCAGTTTCCAGTCCCTGTTGGTATGCGTAAGCACTATCCTGTGTGATGCGGTGAATACTTCCTTGTCGTTGAAGCTATCTTACCACATAGAATGAATTGGCGCAAATTTCGCAGCGGGGGAATGGATGTATCAGTGCTTGTAGGGGAGAGAGTTAGTGGCCATTTATTCCTTCGGTATGGCAGGCCACCTGCAGTCACAACAAATATGTGATTAAGAACTTAAGCACCGAGGTGTTAAAGCACTGGCTCTGCAACTTGAAAAGTTCACAAACGCATGGTACAATACTTATATCACTAAGGAAGTATCAGTGTATTGGACATATTCTGGGCTGTCCCGAGAATTCCAGGGACAGCCGAAAGGCTTCCCTGTTTTTTTAGAAAAATTTAAAGCGGGGTTGTAGTATGTATTTCTCACCATTTATCATCAGAAACTCTGATGGCGAAAAAATCCGTGCAGCCATTTCTCCAATGAAAAAGAAGGATGCTGTGCAGACTATCCATGAGCCTGCCTGGCAGTCTAATTGGACAAATGAAGAATTAGCGGAGTTTGAAAAGTACTCACTTAAAACCGAAGACGGAGAGTTAGTAGCATTAGGAGCATATGAAATTCTCAAAGAAAGGGTCTGCGTTCATATTGTTTACATCGAGAGTCAGCCAGAAAGCAATCCGACAATGACGAAGATGAAAAAATATGACGGCATCGGACGCCTTCTGATTGCGTTTGGAATTAAACTCTCCATTGATAACGGTTGTGGCGGTGATGTCACATTCCAGGCTAAAACTCCAGAATTGGCAAAACACTATGTGAAAGACTTTGGAGCATTTCCAGTATCAACCTACGGTGGAGTTGCTCCCTGGTATGCACTTTCGAGAGAAGCGGAAAAGGAAATTTTCATGACTTACTTGGAAGAAGAGTAATGGAGGTGTGATAAAATGGCTAACAGCGATATGCAGTGGTACATTGATAGAGCAAAGGACACACGCGAAAACAAGTATTACGACATTTTCTTCAATGTTTGTCGTCGGTATCATGTCTCCTGGCGTGATGCATCGGCCAAGGAACGAGCGTTTGTCGAAGAAGTCGCTCGTGTAGAATTTGAGCGGAGTGAGGCTGTTGAGAAGGGGCTTCCCTTGAGTTCTGTTCGGCCTTTCTTTGGAACGGTTGCAGGATAGACTATTTAAGTGGCTCTGTTCAGATGAACAGGGCCACTTTGTGACTGCCATACTGATACAGCCCTGTACGAAACGCTACGTATCTGCCGGGAGCGCAAAATCCTCAAGCCGTTCCTGGACAGCAGGGAAAAGGAGGTTGTGGACATCATGACGACATTGTTCGACCAGGAGAAGGTCATGGAGATTGAGCTTTACAACCTCGCGCAGGAAAAGCTCAATGAAGGCCGTGCGGAAGGCCGTATGGAGGGTCGTGAGGAAGGGCAAGCTGCTGTCCTTCGTGAGTTGCTCAAGCAATTCAGCCTTTTGGACGCTTCCAAAATGACTGGGATTCCCCAGGAGGAAATCAAAAGGCTGACGCAACAGAACTAACTGCTATGAAGGCCCTCCGTTCATGCTGACGGAGGGCCTTTATTACAGGGAAGTATGAGGATGCAGACGAAGCAACTACGGATACAATCAAGCGGAATCAGCTCTACAAGGAGTTTGGCATCCAGAAGTGAAAGACTTCCCCATGGTTTCTATGGGGAGGTCTTTTTTGTTTTATGGCGGAGAAACTGCTCGGTGACACTTAGGTGCTTAAGCACTTTTGCGCTCAACTTCTTGCTGGAGTGCAAATTATCGGTTACACTATCGAAGGGTGACTTTAATGCTCAAAAACCAGACCTGCTGCTGCATTGGCCCTACGTTTGTTCAGGCAAATGCTCAGATGAACCTTAACATGTGGATGGATAGTACGATTACACGGCTATATCAGGATTACCATATCCGGTATTTCGGCATCGGTGGGAACCGGGGATTTGAATTGGCTGTGGCAAACACCATTCTTCTGAAAAGAGCTAGACTCCTGGACTGCAAGATTATTTTGGTAGCCCCTTGTCCTGAGTTTGCAGACCGCTGGCGGGATAAGGATAAGAGCTTATATGTGAAGGTGAAGGGAAGCGCAAACAAGGTCGTCAGCGTTTCGCCGTACTATATACCTGACTGTATGAGATTGCGGAACAAACACCTCATTGACAACTCCAGCGTATTGATTTGTATGGAAGATAAGCCTGGGACTGAAACAAGCCTGGCAATACAGTACGCAAGAGAGAGTGGCTTAGAGGTTTTCTGTTTCCGGGGTTCTCACAGCCCTAACTCGTTTTCTTGAGAAACACACGCCGGACTGGTCTGCTGAACGCTTCCCTCTGGACCAGTTCCGCTTCGACCTGAGGAACACCCTTGGCCAGAGCGGTGGCCCGATGATTGATTTCAAAGTGGATACCAACAGTCTTGCGCTTATCTTCTGTGCTCTTGATTGGCGTATAGGATACCATGATATCTGTGCAGGCATTGATTTCCTCGACGGCACCGGAGAGAACGGATTTCGAAAGGCTCTTGAAGTCCTTGTATCGGTCGACGCCCGTCTTGGTGTTCAAGAGATTCAACGACTTTCGCAGGCGTTCCAAGGTGAAGTCTACACTGCCAACGTAGGCGAAGGACCTCAGTAGATTGTAGAGCTTGATGGCATAGGACGAGCTCAGCGTGCTCACAAATCCAAACTGATACTGAGTGAAGTTCCTGGTCTGCTGCAGCAGATACTTGGACAGGTCCTCATTGAATTTGAAGAGCGCCTTGCCGTTTTCGATGTCCCGGTCAATTTGGATGCAGCCGAACCAGGGGAACACAGTGATGCGTTCCTTGTTGTAGATATAATAGGACTTCTGTGCCATATCCTCCAGGAGGTCAGTCAGGTATGCCTTTTTCCCTCCCTTATTGGAATCGTAGTTGATGATGGCCAGCAGAGTCTTATAGTCTACTTCGATAGGGAAGAAGAGCTCATCCTCACGCTCGATGCAGCTCATCAGGAAGTAAAGGATTTTAAGCTGGTTCATCTTCATGCTGTTAGAAGTCTCCACTATCAGCTCATTTCCCTGGACAACGACCGCCTGTTTTTTAGAAACCTGCTCCGTCATAGAAAAGCACCTCCCCCGGATAGGTAAATAATATTATACCATATAACATTAAATTATGCAATAAATATGAGAGGGGCAATTAAAGACTACCTGAAGCGGTCCAACACATGAGGTGTCGGACTGGCTAAAGCGAGGCTGGAGCGGCTACTTCTCCTGTCAGAGCGGGGCGGATAGAGGCGGTGCCCAAAAGCACTACAAGTATAAGAAAATTAGTTCTAATTTTATTATATTAGTTACTAATTTTATAAAAATCATTGGAAAGTGACAAGTTCTCCCATACAAATTGCGAGGTGGGAGCAACGCTCCCACCAGGCTGACTAACAAAGTGTAATTTTCTTCCAGCTGGAGCTTCGGACAAAAATTTTAAAGTCAATCTAAAATAAAAATTTTCTTCAGTTAAGACTATTTTTCTAATAGAACTAGAAGTTCTAATATTAGTAAGATACTTTTAGATATTTAAGGCTCCCGAAACCCGTTGGGGCGCAACGGGTCTAGCGAGATTGGGGGTAAGTTTTTGTCGGGTTGGGGGGTAGTTTTTGTCGGAAAAGGGGGCAAGTTTTTGTCGGAGTTCGGGGGTAATTTTTGTCGGTAGACCCGTTTTTCTGGCCCCGGATGAGGCCAACTTTTCGGTTGATAGATTCACCAGTATGTGGCATAACCAATTTTGGTTTCGAAGGAAGCATTTTTTTACTGAACATGATACTGCCTACTTCTAATTAACACTATTTGATACAGATTAACACAGATTAACGCTACTTGAGAAATAGAGGGGTAATTTTTGTCGGGGCATAGTGGAACCCCTGAAATTAAGGCAAAAATAGAGGGGGACTTTTTGTCGTACCGAAGAATCTTTCGTTTTAAACTAATATCCAGCCCATTTGCGTGCGGGCAAAATCCATGCTACAATGTTAGTGTTGTAACTGAGGAAGTATCTATCACCTAAGACATCATAGAGGTTTTCGTACGAGCAGGCATCAGGCTGATTTGGCCGGGCCTGCTTTTTTGCTGTCATCTTATTGAGGAGGAAAAGACCATGAAAGTTAAGTTCAAGAAGGAGTATCCCGACGCCATCATCCCGGACAAGGATACATCGCAGTCCGCCTGTGTAAACCTATATGCCTACATCATCGACCCAAAGCACCGGGGCGAGGGCATTACCATCAACCCCCATAAGTGCTACCAGTTCGGCAGCGGAATCAGCGTGGAAATTCCCGAAGGATATGTAGGGCTTCTGCTGGCTAAAGGGAACTACGGCATTATGAGACAACTCTCTCCCGCAAACAGTGCCGGAGTCATCGACCCAGACTATCGCGGCGAGGTCATGATTGGCCTTGAAAACGGTGGGAATACAAAACAGGTGGTTCGCCATGGAGACAAGGTGGCCCAGCTTTGCATCGTGCCTGCCCTTCAGTTTGATATGGAAGAGGCGGAAACGCTGTCTGAAACAGAGCGTGGCCGCCGGAACTATCGGTATCGCTTTTAACACGTTTGTCCTGAAAAGCCCCCTCATGCGAGGGGGCTTTTTCTTATAAACTTGCGTAATATAATGTTATGTGGTATAATATTGCAACAGAGAGCGAGGTGAATTTAACTTGAAACTCATCATTGCAGAGAAACCGATGCTTGTCGCTGCAATCGCTGAAGCAATTCCTGGCCAGAAAACACTACTGGCTGGGTCTACATATATGACCAAGGGCGAATACACCCTGATTTCTGTGTTTGGCCACCTGCTTACCTTGAAGGAGCCGGAGGACTATGATGAGAAATATGCTGACCGGAAGGACATCAGCCTCCTGCCCATCTACTTTGATGATTGGCAAATGAAGGTGAAGCCGCCGGATGAGAAGCATAAGGATTCTCCACCCGAGCAGCGGCTCAATGAGATTGGACGGCTTCTGAAACAGTGTGAATATGTCATTCATGCTGGAGACCCGGACGAAGAAGGCCAGCTCCTCATTGATGAGGTCCTGCGATGGTTCCACTACACAGGGAAGACCTACCGGCTGGATACACTGGATACGACGCCGGATGCTATGCGGTACGCCATGGCCCATCTGCATGATAATAAAAGCTATGAGACCGCAGGTTGGTCTGCCTATGCCAGAAGCGTGGCAGACGCCATGGTCGGGTACAACCTGTCCAGATACTTCTCCATCCTGAACGAACCGGCGTTCCTGCCTGTTGGGCGGGTCCAAACAGCCACCATGGGTCTGGTCTGCCAGCGAGACTTACTGATAGAGGGCCACCATAAAGTGACTTACTATGAGGTCGCCGCAGACCTGAATGTAGATGGGGCGGCTCTGACGGCCATGTATGTTCCATCGAAGGACGACCCTAACCTGGATGACGCCCGGATATTGAACAAAGCATATGCGGTATCCAAGGCCGAGATGCTGAAAGATGAGACCCTGGAAGGCGTGAAGGTAACGCGGAAGACGGTGGATGAGCCGCCCCCGCTTCCATTCAACCTGTCCAAGCTGACATCATATTGCGGCTCCAAGTTCGGTTATTCCCCAATGGACGTTATGAATATCACCCAGTCTCTGCGTGATAACTATAAAGCCATCTCCTATAACCGGACAGACTGCCAGTACCTGACCTCCAGGCAGTATGAACAGTCCGGCGTCACGATGGATGCTGTCATTCAGAACATCGGATTCAGGCCGAAACTGCTGGATATGTCCATCAAGTCCAGATGCTTCAATGACAAGTACACCACGGAATCCGATGGTGCTCACACTGCTATCATCCCGCAGGCAATCCATGTCGATATAAATGCGATGACAGAGCGGGAGCGGAATGTTTATCTCGCTATCTGTAAGTACTACATGGCGCAGTTCCTGCCTCCGGCCAAGAAGGAGAAATCTCGCCTTGCCGCGCCTCTGAACGACGGCGGGTCTCTGGTAGCCACCGCGACAAAAACCGTGGAGCCAGGCTATCTGACCATCTTCAAAAAGGACGCTGATATTGAGCCAGATGACATCAGCCCTCTTTGCAATTTGAAGACAGGAGAATACAGTGCCGATGTGACAGATGCCCATGTGCTTGAAAAGGAGACCAAGCCGCCAGCACGGTATACTCAGTCCACACTTGCCGCAGACATGACCTGTATAGCCAAGTACGTGGATGACCCGACCGCAAAAGCCCTGCTGCGGGAAAAGGACAAGGAGAAGCCGGACGAGAATGGCTCCATCGGTACACCGGCGACGCGGGCCAACATCATCGTAGGTCTTATCAAACACGGATACTTGACGGACGACGGCAAGCACGTCATCTCGACCAAGAAGGCCCGGGAGTTTTACCGCATCTTACCGGATGAGGTAAAGAAAGCGGATATGACAGCCTACTGGTGGGTCCTGCAGGAAGATATCCGCACCGGCACACGAGATTACCATGTGCTGACGGACAGTGTGTTGGAGACCGTCACGCGCATCGTGCATACCGATTACCCGAGGCTCTCTGAGGACCTCTTAAAGGAACTAGCCGCAGGAGATTCAGCAAACCGTCCCAGCCTGGGCAAATGCCCTCGATGCGGCAGTCCCGTCATTGAAGGAAAGAAGGGGTACGGGTGCTCAGGCTGGAAGAATGGGTGCAAATTTGTGATTTGGAAGAAATCAAAGCACCCCATGCTTCAGAACTGTTCCGTCAGCGCCAGCAACGTGAAGACATGGCTGTCCGCCCCCTGGAAGGAAGAAGTTTCCGATGGCCAGAATACCGGCAGACTGGTATCCGGTAAGACCGTCCACTTCAAAAAGCTCCTGTCCCAGAAAAAAGAGAAGACCTTTGAGGGCGATGTATTCCTGGTCGATGACCCTTCCAGTGAGTATGGCCCCGGATTTAAGCTGGCTATCGGCGATAATAGGGTCGTATTGGGGAAGTGTCCCAGATGCGGCGGAGATGTCGCAGAGTTTTCTTTGGGCTTTTCCTGCAGCAACCATAAATCCGGCTGCGGCTTTGTGATTTGGAAAAAGTCAAAGCTGAAAACGCTCAGCAAGATTACATTCACGGCAAGCGATGTAAAAGCGTTCCTCGCGGGAAAGACCGTGAAAAAGTCCAATCTCGTCAAACGAGACGGGAGTACATATGCCGCCTCACTGCGGATGAAGGATGACCCAACCAGCCAGTACGGACCGGACTTCGAGCCAGTCTTCGGAAAGTGAGGCGGGTTATGACCTATCGAACACACATCCTTGGTGGAGTTGCAATCGGGGCGGTTGTCACGACTGCCGCAGGGCAGGAGTACTTTGGCTTGACCCCGCTCTCCACACCGGCTATCTTTGGTACATTCATAGCAGCTATGTTTGGAAGCGTTTTCCCAGACATTGACCAACCTAAGAGCAAAATGGGACAGCAGATTCCCATTTTATCCAAACTGATGCGGGGCACGTTCGGGCATCGTGGCTTCTGCCACAGCCTGCTGTTCCTACTGATTCTGCACTTCCTAGTCGTCCGCTTCCTTCCATCTATGGCCTTTTACAGCCTTGTTTTTTGCTTGGGAGCCGCGACGCATCTATTCTTTGATATGTTCAATAGTCCTGGAGTCCCTCTTTTCTGGCCAGTGAAAATTCGGGTACGGATAGCAAAAATCAGAACCGAGTCGCAATTCAACTCTAAAGCGGCCAATCTCCCTGAAAAAATGTTCCGTGGAGTTGTCTGCGTACTTGATGTTTTACTTGCTGTCAATATGGCTGTGGTACTGAACGGCGGTTTCCCGGCCATATGAAGAAACACAAATAACCCCACCGTGAAAGGAGGTAGGGGCATAGATTTTTCCAATACGATGCCCGAAGCCTATGACATATGAAGATAAACTGACTGTTTGTAGAATGCGACTGAACGGCTCCAATATTTCATCTATCGCCGAAGAGCTCGGATGCTCTTATCAGACCATCTGCAACTTTTTGAAAAAGCTCCCGAGGGTGGACCGGCAGATTCGGTCCCATCCGAACCGGAGCAATAAGAAACTGATGGCTGTCTGCGCGGATTATCTGGCGGGTGCGTCCATCGGAAGCCTGGCGAAGACCTACCGCATGTCAGAGCCGGAAGTCCTGGAGATTTTCTCCTATATTGCGGAAAAGAAGCCTATCGCCATTCGCAACTCCCAATATCCAGCGCTGACTGACTGGATGAATCTGAATGGCTACACAGTTCAGTCCTTTGCAGTCTTATTGGATATCCCCGCCAGTAAGTTGAGCCGTATTATCAACGGTCGGACCCACCTTCGGTATGAAACTGCTATGCAAATCAAGGATATTACCGGATTGCCGTTGCGGAAGATATATAATCATGTGCTGAATCCCAAGCAAGAAGGGAAGGAGGCTCCGCAAGTGTCACTGGAGCCTCCCAAAAAGCAGCAGAAGGAGGCTGTCGTATGAACGGAGAGCGGGCAAAGCTCATCATAAAACTGATATTGGGCATTGCGGCTATTGCCGTGTGCTGTCTATTCATTATCTTCGTGATGCGGGCGTGTTCTGCTGGTGATGATGACCCGGATGCGAGCAATACGCCATCCATCAGCGATGATGGAGAAAACAGCAACTCATCCAGCAACGGGAGCGGTACGGAATTGCCTGATGATACTCTTTCTGACTACGCGGACTACGAAGACAACTCCGCCTATGAGTCCCTCGGGAACTATATGAACGACCGCATCCTTACCTATGACTACGGCTCCGGCACTATATCCATCGGCGTTGACCTTGGTGTTCAGGAGTACATCTATCTCAATCCGGTTTGTTCTGAGGCTTCCGCCGAGGCGGGTAGACATGTAGGCTTTTTCATTTCAGCCAGCAGCCCCAGGCTGGATATCAGCTATGTTGAGGGTGCTGCGGCGACAGATGAGCTGAACGCCCAGGAGGCTAATCTGGTCATGCTCGGTCAGACCTATGACACGGCAGCCCCTGCCGGGTACATGTCCGCTGAGAATTTTGGCGTCCGGTGGGAGCGGGACACAATGGAAATCAATGAAGATGATGGCGGCACAACACTTTATATCCGGGCAGTCAATCTCAGCAGCGGTGAGCTGATTGCCATGTGCAAAGCCACCATTGTTTACGACGAAGCCACAGACACTCATCACCTGGATACCCTGACATCTTCGGATGTAGTCGACACAGGAGAGATGACCAAAGAGGAAAAGTCCTCCCTTGTTCAGGATGCCATTACCTTCATGCAGGGGACGGGGAATTTCACTCCGCCCAGTGAGGCTGACTGGACGAATGCTGCGGCTACGGCCAAGGTGGAGCACGTGCCGGAGCCCTATTTCACACAGTTCTCTGATACAGAAGGTCAGCCGGTTCGCTCTTTTGACTTTCCATATAACCGTTGTGAAATCTGGGCGGTAAACCTGCAGTTCCCAAGCGGCTTTATCACTGTGTATTTTGCCCCGTATCTCCAGACACTGGGAATGGAATCTATGACGGCTCCTGGAGAGACTGACATTGACCTGCGCCCCATTGGATACGCTTGCCTGAATCCATTCACAGAGGACACTATCCTCTGGTAAAAAACATTTTGGGAGGACAGATTATGCCTACGATTATTGAAAATACGCAACAGGTCAACGCCCTCAATGAGATTGAGGCGGCGCTGGCAATCATCAAGTCCATCAACACCATTATTTCTGCCGGTGATGGCGCATTGGCCATCGTATACAAGCCGGAGAAGGGCCGTAAGGTTCAGGTGGACGTGCCGGATGCTTCCCGCGCCAAAGCAATCGGGATTCTGAGCACCACAAAGGACCGGCTGGTCAAAGACGTTAAGTCCAAGGCGGCTAAATTCCATATTGGCCTTGACGAAGCAGACCTGGCCTGTATGGGAGATATCCAGCCGAGCGAGCCGTCAGATGAGGGTGAGCCTCAGAACAGCCAAAGTGACACGACAGAAGAGCAGGTTGGGAATGCACCTCCTTCTGAAGCGGGCCCTATTGAAGAGGACATGGGCGACGAAGAATCCTTGATTTAACAGGTCAGCTTACGAAGTCGCTTCTGGGCACAACGAAGGATAGAAAAGCAGGCGGTTCAAAAAGAACCGTCTGCTTTTTTGACGCCCGAAAAAATTAAGGGCTGGGCACTTGAATGTGCCCAGCCTTTTTGAATTTAAAGCTGATAGTACGCCAGGAGTTGGCCCGGGTTCCTCTGGTGATAATAGACCAGATAGGGACAGCCCGGGAAGAACTCTCCCTTCTTGTCCCGCACCAGGAATCGGTAGTAGGTGGGAACCTCGTCGGATGTACAGAAGGAGACATAGTAGTCAGAGGATATCCTGGCAGTCTTCTGCACATTGTAGCAGAGCAGAGATAACTCTACGATTTTCCCGTCCCGGAAATCTAGTCGGGATGAAATCCCTGTGTAGATGAAGAAAGCGGAAAACGCGAGAAGAATCAAGAACTGCGGGGACATGAGGGAGATGGACATAACCACTCCAAGTAGCGCAGAGACAATAGCGGCAAGATACAACTTGATTTCCCGGTCTGCCAGAGCCGTGGGGAGTTCGATTGCAAGGAGTTTGCGCTCGTCTTCTTTCTCTTGCTCGTGAACGGCAGACTTTACTTCATCGGAAATGGGGTCATCAGGCCCATCGTCTGCGACCTGATATGTCTTTTTAGACGAGGCAGGCTCATGTGGAGGAGTTTCTGCAGCCTGCTTTCCAGCAGCCGCAGAAGTATCTTCCTGGTCTAAACCCGGAAAGTGGATGATTTTCGGCTCTTTATCGACCATAGCAATTATTCCTCCTGCTGTTCCTGCTGAGCCTGCGCCTGCTGTTGGGCCTCCGCCTGGGCCTGCTGGACGGCCTCCGCATTGAGAGCGATGGCCTGGTTGATAGTCTCATCCAGCGCTCGGGCTTGAGACGAAAACTCGCGTTTGGCATCGGTGGTGACATCGATATCATTCGCATCATGAAGTGCATAGGAAATCGTGATGTCATTGGAATTGAAGTCACCAATTTCCGTTGCAAGGGTTGAGTCGATTTTAACCCGGATATAGGCGGGTGTCAACTTCTGTTCCAGGTCGGTATCCTCCAGGAGTGCGTCTCTGATATAATCCAAGCGCTCACCTGCCGGGATAGCCAGATAGGACGAATACTGTGGATAGATGCTTTGAAGGTCCGCATTCCAGATGTCACAGATGATGATAGAGGTGAAAGGATATTTCTTTTCACTTGTGACGGTCATAATCGTTCCGTCCTCCTGCTGCGTAGTCTGGCTGGTGGTCTTCTTTGTCACATTGATATCGGCCTTAGCCCCAAAATTGAGCAGGGAAGAGGCGGCTGTCGTCTCATCGAGGGGAAGCGTCACATAAGTCATCCCAGCCTGTTCATTGACCCAGGGATTAGAAGCAGGTGTGTATGTTGCACTCTCATCACCGGAGGCGATGTACCCGCCCTTCGGGATATACTTGTTGACGACCATGCCAATGAGGTTGTTGACCGTTTCCCACTGGTACAGGATACGTCCGTTGGCCCGCAGCAGCTCATAATCTGCGGCGCTGATTTCTGCGGCCTGCACATTGTCCTCGGTAATCGTATCCCCGGGAATCATGATGTCCTTTACCTGAATGACCTGGATATTGCTGAGTGTCGGGTCAGGCTCACTTGTCTGCGGGTTTTCTCCCTCGGTGCCTTGCTGGCTTCCAGACGGTGGTGTGACTTCTGTACTGCTTGCTGGCGGTACATCCGGTGGTGCAAAGACGCGGTTTACAGCGGGTGTAATGACGAAGACCATCAACAAAAGGAGAATGATTCCGATAACCACCACATGCATCCATGTCAGCGGCACTCTTTTTGATATGGGGGTGTGGAGTTTCTCCATGATAGGGCTTTCGGCACCGTCTCCCTTTTTCTTGAGAAAAGAAAAAAGCCCCTTCGCCTTATCAGCGAGGGAAGTTGGAGCATCGCCGCCGTCGCTGCTGTCATCCACTGACTCCTCCTCGCTGGGACCCTCATCTTCAGGTTCTTCCTCGTCAGGAGGCGGGGGTGGAGGGGGAGGCGTGTTGATGATTGCAAGGCGTCCATTCCATTCGCCATTGGTATCTAAGTAATAGAAGCGTCTGGTTTTTTCGTCATATAGGCCGGTCTGCTGCAGATTTCCAATTAGAAATGTACGTTTTGGCAGGCTTTTGATTTTCTCAACATCTTCTTGCGTGAGCTTTATCGTTGTGGCATTTTCTTGCCCAGTATCGGGAGCAGCCATCTGTATCACTCCTTTCTGTCCTTATACAATAATATACCATGTAATATTAAAATAGTCAATTTTGAGAGAGCTGGACTTTACTTTATAAGGGAGATTTCACAGTAAAATGAATTTCAATAAGCCTTGATTATTGACTGATTCATTATTATGTGGTATAATCCACTCATGTCAATATAATGAAATTCGATAATCTTTACAACTCCGCATCATCCAATATTGCACCATCTGACAAAAATTTATATTTACAATTAGGCAAAATATCAGAAGGGGGCGGAATCAGACGTGGCTAGAAAAGCAATTCCAACTGAGGACAAGACTGAGATGCCAAGGAAGAAAACAACGGCCAGAGCAACGAAGCGAAAAGCAGCAAGTTCTTATGGAGAAAAGGCTTCGGTCCGGCGAGACTTGGAAACTGAAAAATTTCCTGCTGACTATGAAGATGCTCTTTATGCCTATGTGAACGCCTATCTGGATTCAATAAAAGACGATACAGCACGGTATACGGAGAAAGTTAACGCATTCGCTGAATACCAGGAGAAACGCAGCACAGTTCCGGTCGGCGGCGGACATGCGAAGACAAGAACTTTGAAAGTGGACTTTAGCGATGACGGTCTAGTCCCTCTCATGGAAATTGCCGACCTCAATTACTGTGATTTGTTCGACACTGTATTCGCCTCGTTGATAAAAGAGAAAAGAGAGTCTTCCGGGTATAGCGTAGTCCAGTCCCGTCAAATGACACCGGACAAGGAAGAACTCCAGCATATTTGCGATTTCCTTGCTGACGAGGAATTCAAACAGCTTCAAGGACTGGCCCTTGAAATGTCGCCTTCCTTCTGGAATACACCTCAAGCTCGGAAATGGACTCCAACAGAGAGGGCCTGGACAATCGCAGAACGAAAACTCCCTGCTCGTACTAGGGGTCCTATGCTTCCAATCGAATTGAAGACTCCCGGTCTTGAAAAGGCGCTGCGTGACAACCATCATGGAACAAGAATTCCTATTGAGGATATCCCAGCTATTGCGGAATACTTTCATGTATCCTTCCATTGGCTTGTTATGGGCTCTGATAAAATAGCGGCCACAGCCAAAAAGCCAAGAACAGAAAGTGTATTAACGGCTTACTGCTTCATGTCAGAGGCAGCGAAAAAAGACTTTTTGGAAACGGCAAGGTTTATCGCCGAAAAATCCATCTCAGGGAAGGAGGTGTGAGGAATGGAGACTGAAAAGACTCCCCAGTTTACCATAATTGTAGCCGATAAGCCAGAAGAGGAAGCACTGGCCAGTATTGATTCTTCAAGTTCAAGCAAAGCAGCGAAAAAACAGGCTGAAGCAAAACATGCGGCAGAGGTCCAGGAAAGGATTAAATCTATCAAGACTGGACAGGAAAAAGTGTATCCAGTCGATGTTCAGTCTCTATATGAGGTGTCCAATCCAACTCTTCGAACAAAACTCATCGCTGCGGTCCTCGATGCCTGTAGAGGCGAAATTATGCAGCGAACAGATGCTGTTATCAAAGAAAAATATGGCCGTTCCCGGTATGCAATAGCGGAAGACTGTGGCATGGACCAAACGGCGCTTGCCCGTACTTTAAATCGCAGATTTTATCTGCCAATGGATTCTTGTGAGAAATTCTGCTACAAGTACCTGAATAAAAGCATTCATGAACTCTTCTTTGGAGTTTCAAAAGCAACGCCTCTCCCACGGCACTTAAATTTCCTCGGCCAGGAGTTGGACAGGCTGAGTGACGCAGGCAGCGACGGCGCGTATGAACTGTGTTCCTTGTATATCCTCTGTAAAGAAATATTTGACAGAGATGAAAATAAATTCCAGAATTCCTTGGATACTCCTGTTGTGGAGGGCGCAGCCTTTGCCATCTGTAGAGAGCGTCTCTACGAAATGGCAGATGGAGTATTCAGCATCCCGGAAGAAGGCGCTGGGCGTGTCCTATCGTCCAATGTCCGCGCCTGGATACGGAAAATACAGTACAGTGAGGAAGCAAATGGTACGACGTTTGCTATCATGCACTTGGCAATAGAGTATCAAACGACTATGGATTATTTGTTGGTCAGGAACTATACTCAGGTGGGCGATATCTGCTACCGTTGCGAAGACGGCAGCGAAGTCATCATCAGAGACCGCTATGCGAGGGACATCTTTAGTATGATTTTACAGATGTCCGAAAAAGCCAGAACTGAATTTATCCGTCAGGCGTGGTATCGCCTGCTGTTTAAATAGATGACATCCCTTTCTCCCTGCTCTGATTAAATGCAGAGCAGGGATTTTCTATGCGTTCCTCTGCAGTACTTTGACACTTCGATTCCTAGATGCTTAAGCGCTTAGGTACTTCCAACTCGCTCTTATGGAGTTCTACTTATCAGCCGACTTGAATTTGACACACTGCGTCTCTAAATGGTAGGATATTATCATCAGATGAGGAAGTATATCAACCTAATTACACATTTTCATCGGTATTACAAGGCAGTTGTTCTGGATTCCCAGAGCGGCTGCCTTTTTATATATACACAAACTTTTAAAGATGCCCGTAAGGACATAAGACCCTGTACGAATCCAGGGCAGGCGGGCGAAAGGAGTAAGTATTATGTACGACTATGACTATTTCACAAAGCGGATGGGTTATGTCATTGATGACGTACCCCTCGGCTCCAGAGAAGCAGCTTATGACTATCTGGTCACGAAATGCGGAATGGATGACACGGAAGCGGAGTCCTTCCTGCATCGCATCCGCAGTGAGTACTTGGCAAGGGTCCGGGCTGCGAAAAAGGCGTTGAAGGAGGTGCGTGGATAATGGCGACCCATGCCTTGAATGTTCAGGCTGCGAGTTGGAATTCCGACCTTTTCCCGGCGGAAATCTCTACGTGGAGTTCGACTCTGAATGACCCAAACTCGCTGTCTCCTCTTAGAATGAGTCCAAACGGCACAGTAACAGGCGCACAACGCACTATTCTGAGTGTCGACGCAGCACGGGCCATCATCGCTTACATCAAAAGAGGCGACGCTGATATGGCCCTTGTGGACACGGGGAACGGCATGACCTACTCGGCGGAAAAGACCCTGCCGGATGGGACAACACTCGTTGCAACAGTGAATCGGCCGTCATTCCAAAGCAACACTTTAAATCTCAGGGCCTCTATCGTAACGGCAGCGGGTGCGTATACCCCAATCCCGCCTCTTTCCAGGAACTCTACTGTCGATTTATCCCCCGTCTTTCTATGCCTGCTGGCTCACGCAATCGAGTCCTATCAAACTGTTTCAGAAGATATCGATTTGCTTGCAGCACACTATGCAACGACAGGAAAGTTTGACGGTGCGGCTGTCAACTTCCGCAGAATTGCGGATTCGCTGGTATTCATTCTAAATGAAAAACTCTTTGACGTCGCAGTCCCCGGGAGCAATATCGATATGCTGGCACAGCAGTCCGTAACGATGGGCAGTTTGAACGGAGTCACTATTTGTGGGACTCCTAACATTCTGGCTGGAATCAATGGAGTGAAACGGGCAACTGCAAGAACAATGACCTTTGCAGAGGCGAAGGCAAAATTCAAGTCTTTTGCTCAGAAGCATGAGTGGAGCGATGAAGAACGGGCACTTATCCCGGTGTTTCCCGAGGACTACAAGGTTCCTCAGGAAGCAATCAAAATCGCGGACCTCTATGTGGCTACGCGAAACAGCCGCAGGCCCATGAACAACTTCATGTGGCGTGGCGTTACCTCCTATGGTAAATCCAGCGGTGTGGAGCTGATGGCGGCATTCCTTGAAATCCCGCTCCTGCGGATGACCTGTTCGACCTCGATGGAGACCCAGGACTTCCTGTCAAACTTTGTCCCGGACAATGGCCCTCAAGGAAGCATGGCAGGGGAGCTGCCGTCCTTCACGGAGATTTCCGCAGACCCGGCTACCGCATACCAGATGCTGACCGGCATTGAGGATGATAATGCGACCTGCGATATGTGCCTGAAGGCATATGCAGAAGCCGCTGTCGCCCGGGCTGGGAATGGGTCTGCCCGATTCAAGCATGTAGAGAGCAATTTCGTGAAGGCTCTGACCCGTGGCTATATCGTGGAAATCCAGGAAATCAGCCGAATCAAAGACGCCGGTGTGCTGGTCGGACTCAATGAGTATGACCGGCCAGGCGCGATTATCCCCCTGGTGGACGGCTCCTTTAAGCGCCGCCACCCGGATGCGATGGTCGTGTACACCGATAACGTCGGCTATGCATCCTGCCGGGCTATTGACCCGTCAGTCCTGCGCCGGATGTCCATTATCATCGACTCCTACAACATGCCGCGAGAGGACGTTATTGCCCGCGTGCTCTACAATACGGATTTCCCTGACAGCTCGATGCTTGACCAAATGTACGACGTCTGGTCCGCAATCCAGGAATACTGCCAGGAGCACGACATCTCTGATGGTACTGTCTCGGTGACAGAACTGGAGATGTGGGCGCTCGCCGTGAAAGTGGATAACATGAGCAACATCAAGGATTACTGCCGTGACTGCGTTGTTGCAAAAGCGACCTCAGACCGGCAGGAGCAGGAAGCAATTATGGCGGATGTTGTGGATATCCGTCTGAGTTAAGTTACAAGCGGAGCCTGAAGTTTCAGGCTCCGCTTTCTGAAAGGAGTGCAATATGCCAAAAAGAGATATTGCGGCTCGGCTACGTCAGATGACGGCCGAGCAGTGTGCCACCCTGGACCCGCAGGAGATATTTACCTCTCCCGAGTTTGCAGAACACCTGCAGGGCCTGGTGAATGAGACCATGAAGATTGGAGGCAAGGCGACTAGCAAAATCTCCGTCAATGTGGTTACTACGCCAAACTCTCCACCTGGTTGGACAGACGGCAACGACATCTATGTCAATACCATCAATTCTGTATCCAGCCACTACACCTTGCCTTTGGAACAGTTTATCACACTTCGTGGCATCTGTTTCCATGAGTGCAGTCATGTACTCTACTTGGACTTCAACGAGGAGAAAAAGGCGCTGAAGTCTATTGGAGATGGCAAATTGTATGGCGAACTTCCTGTCCCACAGACTGCGGAAGATGATTTGATGATGCACGAAATGGAGGATGCCTTGGCTGACCCTCTGTACCGTCCTATCTTCCAGCAGGTCTTTTCTGACGTCACTAATACGATAGACGACCCCCATGATGAGGGGAAAATCATCCGTCGGTTTGGCGGCATCGTGGAACAGGGCATTGTCTTGGCCCGCGAGTCCCTGCTTCGTTCCTTCGATTATGCGGAGAACATCGTCGCAGGAAAGGGCTCAGACCTGGAAAAAATATATAGCCTTATGCTGGAGTACGCCCGGTTTGAAACCATCATGATGCGGGACCAGGACGCCTGCTTGAAAACTCAGCCGCTGGTCCAGTGCGTTGTCTCCCTGGCCAAGCCGATTGCCACCGCCCGTTGGACGGATGACATGAAGGTGCGGTTCGCGCAAATCAATGAGATTATGCTGAAGCTCTGGCCCTATATTAAGGCTGAGTTGGAAAAGCAGAAACAGCAAAAGAAACAGGAGAAGCAAAATCAACAGGGGGACGATGATTCTAAGAATCCGCAGGGCAATCAGTCTGGAGGCAATTCCACGCAGGAAGCGGTACAGAATATTTTGGACCAACTCCAGAAGGTATCCCAAAATCAGAACATCTCTGCTCACCCGAACCGGCGCACTTCCTCTTCGGAGGCTGTCAAGAATCGGCAGGCCGCTCGGGCGGGGAATCAACCAGCCAGTGGGGAGAAGGCCATCCCAGTCAATCAGGACAGCGCAATGAAGTCGGCGCAGGCCGCCTTAGACGCTGTTGCGAAGAAAGTCGCAGCACGGATTGCTGCGGCAGCCATGGAGCGGGACTTGACGTCAAACCTGATGATGGAGATAGACCAGACCGCTATCGGTTCCAATCACAGCGGCAGAATATGTGCAAAGCGTGATTTAGAGGTAGATGCCAGTGACATCAAGTTGTATGAGAAGCAGATGGAAGATGTAAAGGCATACTCCAAGAGGCTCCAGAGACGGATGTCTGATGCTCTGCGTGACCTGCAGGAAGGTGGGGTGGCCCATCACAAGCAGTTTGGCAACCGTATCGAGGCCCAATATGCCTACCGCCCGGACCAGAAGTTCTATGCGAACAAAAAACTGCCGCAGGACTGGCCCTCTATGGCAATCTCCATCCTGGTAGACCTCTCCACCTCCATGCGAGGGGAACGGCTGAACTCTGCAATGAAGGCAACGATGCTGCTCTATGACTTCGCCACCGGCTTAGGCATCCCTGTATTTGTAGCTGGGCACAATGCCATACTTGGCCAGGTCAACTATCAAATCATGGCGGATTTTGAAAAGGTGAGTGAGAACGATAAGTACCGGCTTGCGCACATGTACTTGAACGGGTGCAACCGGGACGGGGCGGCCATTGAAGTATCTTCGTCGCTATTGGCTAAACGAAGCGAAGATGTCAAACTCCTGTTCATTATCTCGGACGGGCAGCCTAACGATGGAACCTACAAGGGAGAAACCGCCAAGAAGGATATTCAGGACATCCTGACCAAGTACCGCCGCAAGGGTATTACGACCTTTGCCACGGCAATCGGGTCAGACAAGGACAAAATCAAAGCAATCTATGGGGACGGGTATCTGGACATCACAGATTTGAGCCAATTCCCCAAGCAACTTACCAATATGGTTGTGAAACGCATCATGCGCTATTGAACATGCAAAGAGGCTCGTACCGCTATGCGGTGCGGGCCTCTTCATTTAGGCACTTAGGTGAGTAGGTGCTTAGACACTTAAGCACCCAGTAAAAGGGGAGTGACCAGTAGAAGAATACCTACCACCTCGCAAAATTGACCAATAAATTTTAACGTGGTACAATAATCCTATCAAATAAGGAAGTATCTCATCCTCAGAACATCTAAATCATCGAAGATTCAAGACAGCTTTCCTAATTACATGGAGGGCTGTCTTTTTATATATATGCATATCTCAAAAAAGGAGGAATTTGAATGGTCAACACCATCATTGCCAAGACGAACGGCAAGGATAAAGTCATCGACTTCCGAGATTGCCTGAACTTGGCAAACCAGGATGACTACGCGATGATGCATGGCATCGGAGGAGAAAAACACGCTCGGACATCAGTCATCAAGCTGACTATCTGCGATTACACGGCGGGGAAGGGGGAACTGTCCAAGACGGTTTCTGCCAATATCTCACCGGCAACCTGCGAGAAGTTGTTTGAGGTCTGCAAGAGAAACATCGGGACGCTCGTTGTCGATGACAATGTGGCTCCCTTGGTTGAGCAAAGGTCCCACAACAAGAAGCAGAATAAGATTGCGGATATGCAGTTTGAAGTGCTTCAGCACGTTCTGAAACTCACGAAGGCAATCTATAAGGCGGCGAATCAGAAGCAGATGCCTGGCGTGGAAGTCATTGCGAACTCGCTGATTTCCATGCTTACGCAGACCAAAGACCACGTTTTGGCCCAGGAGGAGGACCCTTCCAGACCGGCCGCATTTGAAATCCCGTGCCATTGTGACATCAACTATGTCCAGGACCGGGTTCATGCCAGCAAAGCCGGAGCAGATGGATATGCCCCGGTCCAGCGCCTCACGATTGCCCATCATACCTACCGGCAGGATGGCAAACAGAGCATGTACCCCTGGATGGTCAAGGTGGTAAACGGGAATGCCTTTGTGAAGGTCAGCGATATTGGGGCTACGACCTTCGACCCCAAGACCCTCCGAGATACGACTGAGGCATTCATCATGATTTCAGACGACGATATGTTCCGCTGCATGAACAGCGTATTGCATTATATCGACGCCTGGGAAAAGTTGGCCTGTATCCCGCTTATCAAGGAGGGTTTGAAAAAACGGCGGGCGGAGTATGAAGCGTATAAGCAGAGTCAGCAGGAAGGAGTGTAAAAACTAATGGAACTGGATGAAGTCAAGAAACTGAACATTTTTGAGCGGGTGGCCCTCATTACAGCCGAAATCGGCTCTGTGACAAAAGACCTCAAGGTCGGTGAGGGGGAGAAGTCCTACCAGGCGACCAGTGAAGGAAGTGTCCTGTCGGCGGTGAAGCCGTTGGAAGAGAAGTACCGTGTCTTTTCCTATGCAGTGACCCGTGAGAAGGAGACACAAATCATTGAGAAGGAATATACCTGGAACGGACAGCAGCGGAAAATCCGCCTGGTCAAGGTTGACATCACGGCCACTTATCGATTTGTGAACATCGATAACCCGAAGGAATACATCGAGACCATTTCCTACGGCACTGGCCTGGATACCGGCGACAAGGCGGCCGGGAAGGCGATGACCTATGCGGATAAGTATGCTCTGATGAAGATGTACAAAATTTCGACTGGCAACGCAAATGACCCGGATTCCTACAGTTCGCCCGATGATGGGTACATTTTCGGCCAGTTTGCGGACTATCCGAGTGAGGATAACCCGCTGGACTATTCGCCGAGAGAGGAACCAAAAGCAGAGCAAAGTGCTCAAAACGCCAATCCTGAAGGGGGCCGCATGAGCCTTGATGAGGCCAAAGCAGTCATCCTCCCGATTGGTGAGCATAAGGGCCACACCATGGGTGAAGTTCTTGCTATCAAGCCGGGACTCATCGATTTCTATGCCAGCCAGAAATTCAATTCCGGCAAGTACCCGTACTTGAAGGAAGCGGCTCAGGTTATTCTTGAGAACCAAGGTGCTTAAGCACCGAGAGAAAGGAGGCAGCCTCGGCGATGTACAGCCAGCCTAAAATTGACATCCGCGAGGTTGTCAACCTGCTGGGGCTTAAAGTTGACCCAAGGTGCTCCATAAACTCTGACTCGTTCAATGTACAATGCCCCTTCTGCCGCGACAAAAAGTACCACATGAATATCAACGCGGAGAAGAACGTGTATTCATGTGTGCTTTGCAGCAAGGAGAAAGGGCAGGGCGCTTTGGACCTATACAGCAGAGTTGTGCATGGAGAACGATGCATTAAGGGACAAAATTCCAAAAAAATATTTATGGGACTCTGTGATGCTTTGCACCTTGGAGGACCATCAGAGCGCAAGACAGAGATAAAAGAGCGGCCATCGCTACCGACAATCCTTCGGGCAGACGATGATACGGTAGGGAAGACCTATGCGGCGCTTCTTGCTTTTGAGCCACTTGCTCTTACAGAGCAGCATCGGGAGAACTTGAAGCGGCGCGGGTTTTCAGATGAGACGATTGACCGGAATGAGTACCGCTCCTTGGGTCAGAGCTATGACTGGCTCAGCGAGCACTCAGACTGCAGAAGTCTCTATCGCAGGCTCAGACCAACTATTAAGGAGAATAAAAAATTAAGACATAAAAGGGAGGATGAAATTGTCGCTGGTCTGGCTTTGGCACAGCATTTACTCAAGCTCGGATGTACCCTAACAGGAGTTCCAGGTTTTTATAAAATCGGTGACTCCTGGAGTTTCAACATCACGCCCGGAATGCTTGTACCGACCCGAAACATGAATGGTCAGGTCGTTGCCCTACAAGTCCGGCGGGATAAACCGGAGGATTGGGAGACGAAGAACAAAGACCGCAAGTTTCTGCGGTATATGACCGTTTCCTCAAAAGGACTGCCTGACGGCGTGACTGAGGGAATCAGCCGAGCGCACTTCCCCCTGGCGAATCCACATCTTTCCAAGGACGTACATGTGTGTGTCACAGAGGGGCCACTGAAGGCAGACGCCGCAAGCGAACTGCTGGGGACCGATGCCAAGGTGTTTTTCATTGCGCTCCATGGAACCATGAACACTAAGGAACTACCTGATTTCTTTAAACTGTGCAAGAAAAAAGGTGTAGAGCGCATTGAAAATGCGTTCGATATGGACAAGACCACGAATTGCCATGTTGCTGAGGCCGGGAAAGGCGTCTGGAAAAAGGCAAAAGCCGCTGGACTCTCCGTCGCGGTGCGCTGTTGGGATGAGGACTTCGCAAAGAAGAAATATCGTGAGTTGGGCATCCTGTGTGCAAATCACGACATCTTTGTACCGACTTCTCTCAACGTTTTCGTCGACGTCGCGGCCATGGCAAGAGCGCTGGAAGCCGCAGGTGTGGAGCATAGTGTTGAGACCCTGCCAGATGGAACAGAGGTCAAACACTACTGGGACGATGCTACCAAAGGCATTGATGATTACCTGCTTACACAAAAGCAGCAAAAGACTAACTCCTAAGAGCAGGACCCTATTATGGGTCCTGCTCTTTTATTTTCTCAAATCATAAAATTGACTAATAAAATGCTAAATGGTAAAATATTAAACGAAGAAGCAGAGCGCGTCGCGCTTCTGAACTCACAGCGTCGAGAGGCGTACTCCACAGTCCGTCTTTTGGCGGGTGCCAGCATTATGTGGGTAGTGTGAGTACCCGCCCGACGGACTGTAAGTTACTTTGACGCGGGAAAGGATGTGTGTTAGAAATGCCCACCGGCCTGATGATTCCGCAAATCGGCAGTCTGACACAGAAGCAGAAGAGGGTCATTGTCCTGCTGTGCTTCGCCGCAGTAGTTCTGTTTCTGCTGATGATGCCTGCTTTTGCGCAGAGCACGACTACTACGATTGAGACCGAAATCAAGAAGGGTACTCAGAGCATTTATGACCTGTTCAAGGCAATCCTTGCCCCTATTGCAGTTGTCATGGTGGTCTGGAACGTCTACAAGGCTCTCTTCCTTGGTGACAAGGGTATGGAGTCCGCAAAGAAGGGCGTCCTGATTATCCTGTGCATTGTGGCGGTCGTGTACCTTGCCCCCGTTATCGTTACGACTGTTCGGGATTGGTTCTCTGGCATAGGCGACCAGGGTGTGTTCACCACTGGTACAGGTACAACGCCATAAGCTCCGCAGGGAACCCCACGAAACATTATCCAGTCACAAAAAGGAGCTGGCCGTCCGGCCCACACCGGATTGGCCATGCCCCTTTTTTGTTGGCCTATGGGGCAGGGACAGTCTGCTCCATAGGCGAGCAATTATTGACCATTTTATTTGAAAAGAGGTGACTTCTATTATGCAGAGGAGCCTATCAGGAGGGGAACGGAAGCGCTGGATGATTTTTTGCTTTGTAAGCTGTGCAATTATGATTGCCTGCCTGACGTCTCCAGCTTTTGCGAGCAATGTATGGTCTGGTACACACGCCAATGATAGCTGGGATTTGACAGGTTTTTTGGACCGGATTATGGATGTCTACAACTTAATCAAAGCAATTTGCGCTCCCCTGGCTGTTTGTTCTATTGCTGGTGGTGGATTTGAAGTTTTGTTTGGAAATGAGCAGGAGCAGTCAAAAGGAATGGCTCGCATTAAGTATACACTCATGGCTGTAGCTGCTATCTTTCTTCTCCCGGCTGTCATCAATATTGGCTACGATTTGGCAAAGAACTTCATGTGGGACCCCAATAATCCAGACTACGTTCCGTGATGAAGAAAGGAGGTAGATTGTTTTATGATAGAAACCATCCTGAGTTGGATTCTCACAGCAGTTGGGGAAGGTCTCGAAGCCATGATGGATTATCTGTTCGGACTTCTTGACCTTAGTCTCAGCACAATAGTCAGTTATTTCCCATTCCTTGTTGCAGCATATCAAGTTCTGCAAGCCTGTGCTCTTGGCCTAATCCTGGCGATTGCGGGATGGAATTTGGTTAAATTCTTCGGTGGGCGGCTTGCAAACGTACAAGATACTCCGATACAAATACTGATTCGAAGTGGCATCGCAGCCGTGCTGGTCTTTAGCGGAGGATATCTCCTGACTGCCATTGTAGACATAGCAAAGCAACCATATGATGCCTTGCGGAGTATGGATGCGGTTGGACAGCAACTGGCCCCACCGGCCCTTGGTGCATCTGACTTTGTAGCGCTTGGTGTGGGGCCTGCAGCAACACTGCTGATTGCTCTGATTTTTTCGATACTGATAGCATGGAACCTCATCAAGCTCTTTATTGAGATTGTGGAGCGATACCTCTTGGTTGGAGTGCTGGCATATACATCCCCAATTTTCTATCCATTTTTGTGCTCAACTTCGATGTCCCAGGTCTTTTCGAAGTTTATAGGGATGTTCGTTGGGCAATGTGCGATGATGACTGTATCCGTTCTATTCACAAATCTCATTTGCTCTATATTTTCTGTCTCTGATTCAGACCCAGACGCCATTTTAAAGTTACTCTTTGGCCTTGCCATGTGTAAGGTCGCTCAACGAGCAGACGCTTACCTCCAACAACTAGGAATTGGTGTCGCAACGACGGGAGGAAACCTGCTGGGCGATGTCGTCTCCCTTGGTTTGATGGCCAGCCGTGGACTTCGTGATGGATTTACCGGCGGCGGAAGCGGCGGCGAGTCTGGTGGCAGTAACAGCCGGAAGACAGTGCTGGGTTCTAAAGCAGGTGGCTTTGGCGGCATAGCTGGGTTCGCTGCAGGCAGTTACAAAGCATATAAGGATGGAGCGACTGGCGCTGACATCTTTAAGCAAGGAGCCAAGACTGCTCACGAGAATGGCGTTAGCTCAATGAATCCTTTCCGCTTTGTCAGAAATGCGCAACAGGCCCGTCGGGAGAATATTGCCAGAGCTTCCGTTGAGAATGAAACCAAATTCAATGAGCGCTCTAAATACTGGAATGACCAGCATAAGCGTTCTTCCACCACTGGTGGCGCAGTCTCCACGAAGAACTACGCAGATTTGGCCAAGGGCGCAGGTATGACAGACCAGCAATACTGGCGCACGATGTATAAGATGAACGGTGCTGGCAGCGCAGTAGTGGCTCCGTCCAGTGACGGGAAAGGGCAGTCTGGAGCCTTTGAACTTGATAATGCTTCGCAGGCTGCTGGTATGATGGTCTCTGACGTCAATTACCAAGGGAAAGGAGCGAATGTGGGCGAACCCCTGGAAGGGAAGACCATGCTGACCGGCCCAGACCAGGTTGTAGCAGCCCACATCAGAGAGAACTATCAGAAGGCCCAGACTGGTCTGGTGGATGGCAAAGGCAATGTGGATGAAGAGGCTACCAGTTCTTATCAGGACGCCATGGTCAACACGATTCAGTATGGCGCTCCTGTGGTAGCCGAAGACGTTCTCTTTGGAAGCGATAAAACGCTTGAAGGGAATGATGCGGTCGGGCAGGCCGCTATCAAAGCCACGTTTGGCGATAAAATCGTTCCTGAGTCAGAAAAAGGACTCCAGAACATTAAGGCTGAGACTGCTCCTGTTGTCAAAAACAGTGACGGTCAGATTATCTCCGGCGGCGGTCGCACCATTACCGCCACCTATGAAACTCCTGTCTATGACAAATCTGGCGCGGTTCAGAAAGTTGTGGAGAACGGTGTTGAGAAAAATAAGACCACAACCCACCAAATGGTTATCATGGACGACGTGGCCTATTCTCAGATGGACCAGAGCGAGCAGTGGAAGATGCAGGCTGTCCAGTCCGAGGGTGGTGGAACCTACTATGTCCGGCGTGCAGAGGTTTCACAGTATGATGTCAAAAAGGACGATTCGGGTGGTTCTTCGACAGAGCGGGATACTGGTGCTTCGCAACCTGGAAGCCGACGCCAGAACAGTCCTTTTGGTAAGCGGCCTAGCAAACGCACCTTTAGACGTACCAACAATCAAGAAACAGAGTAAAGTTCAATGCATAAACGGGGTGCCTGTGTATAGGCACCCTGTTTTATTGATTATTTTATCGTTAAATGGTATAATATTGTAGCTTTATTAGCTGAATATTTCTCAAAGGAGGTTGTAGATGTGGCTGACAGCAATCAGGAAAACACACTTGAATCTGCGCAAAGAGATATCTCGAATGCAGTCAAGATGGGCGCAAATGCGGCAAAGACGGCAAAGACTGTCGGCAAAGTCGCCGCCCAAGCGGCGTCTGGGAATGTTGCCGGAGCAGCCGTTACTTTGTTGAAAGACCCACAAACCCTGAAGAAGATTCTCATAATCGCATTACTTCCTGTTTTCTTCATTGTGTGTCTTGGGGTTTTCTTTCTGTATGCCTTGCCAACCGCAATTTTCGAGGCAGTTACCTCTTACTTCCAGAGCGTTGGTGAAGAATGGGAAGAAGGCGTATACAGCGCGGAAGGCGGAATTATCCTTGCAGGAATCTTTGAGACAATAAAGGCAGGAGGGCGAATAATTGGGGATGCGGTAGGAGGCGCACTGGATTTCGTAAAAGGACTCTGGGACGGCCTGACATCCTGGTTTACCTCCGATAGTTCGAGCGATGATGGAAGCGGAGCCCGCGTCGACGACGGGACAGAGACTATCACCGAAGATGGTACTGAAATCTATGTTACCCATGAAGAAGCAGCGGAAAAAGAGACGCTTCTGAACAAGATTGAATCATGTCAAAAGAAAATTGAAGTGCGAGCAGACCAAATAAAGCAGGCAATCATGGACCAGCATTCAGCGATTGACCAGGTTTTCCGAAGCAGGTTTGCTGGTACATACGATGTCTGGGATGGAACGACCATCAATGTTGTGTACAATGATGTCTCCCAGGCTGAGGCTATTCGGCTGTTATCAGCCTTTACGGTTATCCACGGAGCCTCGCTTGAAGACATGAATCTTTCGGACTTCTTGAAGTGGCTCGGCTATTATCGTGAATTTTCTGGTTCGAACACAGAATTCAATCTCGGCGGCGACAGCATTGGAGTCACAGCCAAGGTCAAGACCTGGTGCGGAACCTTTATGCCTCAGTATCTCCAAGAACAAATGGAGCAGGACATTGAGGCTAAGGAGCGTGAAATTGCCGAGAATGGCGGGGATGAAAGCCAGATGGAGGCTGCCCGCAAGTCTATCAAAACCAGTTATGAACAGTACCAGGGGCCTGCTGCAGATTTGCTCTTGGTCGTGGACTGTCCGAACTTCGAGGATGTCCAGCCCATTTACCGGACGGAAATTGCTGAAGATGGAAGCATAATCATCCATTGCTCCGTATCCTTCTCTGTTGCCATCAAGACCCGGTCTGTGGACACTCTTTCTACGGAGATTATTGGATTCTGGGATAAAGACCTGGAAGGCGCTATGGCTGACGGGCAAGTCGCCGACCAAGCTGATGCAGACGATGATGCGCTCGAACCGGCAGCTTAAGTTGGCCGCGCTATGCTAAGGAGATGATGCTGTTTTGAGACAGAAAATGAGGCGAAAAATCAGCTCCATTCTAGTGGCACTGATGCTGATGTTCTGCCTGCCAACGACCGCATATGCGGCGATTTCTCCGCATGGTGTAGAGGATGCCTTCAACCCGGAGTGGAGCGAGTCTGCGGATTCTTACGCTGACTCCTTTGGGTGGAACACCGACAATATTATGTCCTTCCAGTGGACTGACGAAGACGGGGACTCCTACGAACGGCAGACTGGATGGCAGCAGGATTTCTACGAGAATAATGTCCTGACTACCATGCAGTACCTTGGCATCAATGATGGAGGTATAGGAGGCGTTGGAGGTACAGGGGGCTCCGGCGGTAACATTGTCGCCGTCGCTCTGGGAGAACTCGGCAAAGAGGATTCTCTGGAAGTTCCACCTGGCTCCAATAAATGCAAGTACAATGACTGGTACTGGGGTGAAGGTTCTGCCCAGGAGTGGTGTGCGGCGTTTGTATGCTGGTGCGCGAACGAATGTGGGTATCTGGGCAGTATCATACCGAAAACCGCCAGTTGTTCAACTATGTTTGACCTGCTGACGAATGACTACGGTTATTCCTATTATCCAGTCCTGTCCACAACACCCTTCGGAGGTTCCTCCTACACACCCGTGCCAGGCGACCTGATGTTTTTCTCACAAACAGGAGACCTGAGCCTCTACAAGCCATTTGAACATATCGGAATCATCGTCGAGGTAGAGGAAAACGGCTGGTACACCGTCGAGGGCAATACGACCGGCGGCGGTCAAATTCCTGGCGGTGGTGTTGCAAAGAACCATTTTACATCCTCCACGACCCAAGCTCGTGTCCGCAATGGATATGTCGTCCATGTAGAGTATCCTGGTCTTGTCGGCAGCGATAATATTGAGCAGGCTTATAACTTCCTGACTGGCGTCATGGAATTTAATTCTGCGGCCGCCTGTGGCATCCTGGCCAATATGAATGCTGAGTCCACCGGGCTTGTACCTGACCAGGAGGAAATCGGCGGCGGCGGTGGCTACGGCATCTGTCAGTGGACCGATACCCGCAGGGATGACCTCGTAGAGTGGTGTGAGAACAACGGTTATGACTATACGACCTTGGAGGGGCAACTTTGGTTCTTCCGCTACGAAATCGCGGCAATTACCCCCGGCCTCGTCTCGACATTGAAGTCTATTCCCAATACAGCAGAAGGCGCTTATGACGCGGCCGTAGCAGTCTGTTTGCAATATGAAAGTCCGCAGAATGAGGAATCAGCGGCAATCGTCCGTGGGCAATCAGCCAAGTCAGATTTCTGGCCAACCTATGGAAACCGAGAACCTGAAACGTAAGGAAAGTGGGTGAAATTTCATGACAGAACAGCAAAAGAAAATGATAGGAAAGCTGGGTATTGCACTTGTGATATGCATTGCGGCGAGCCTGTACATCTGCGGCATTTTTGAGGGCATCCAATCTTTACAGCCAACGCTGAATCCTGCAACCATGCTGGCGCGATTCGTCACAGACGGGTTCCCGCTATCCAGCTTCCTGTGGACATTCTTCCTGACCTTCATCATCAGCGTCCTCCTCATGGCCCGGTCTTATTCCAACCTGTCTACTTATGATAAGATGGGCCGACTCTTCAAAATGACGAAGGGTACGAAGACCTATGGTGAGGCCCATTTTGAGGACCCGGAAGAGTATAAGACTGTGGCGGTTGTCCAGAGGGAGGAAGATTCGGTCGGCACGATTCTGGGGCAGCTTGATGAAAGTGGGAAATACCCAATCGTGTTCCGGGAGGATAAGGAGAACCGCCTAAACCGCCACATTGCCATCGTAGGTGCCTCCGGTTCCGGTAAGACCTATACCTTCTCCAAAAACTATGTGTTCCAGGCCGTGAAGCGCCGCGAGTCGGTCATCCTTACGGACCCGGATGGCGGCCTGTTTGCGGATATGGCAGGCTATTTTGAGGACCGAGGCTATATTGTCCGGCGGTTCGACCTGGCCAATCTGGACAAGAGTGACGGCTGGAACTGCATGAAAATCCTCACTAACGACCTGGACCGTATCGAGGAAAACGCGGAGATTTTTTCTGAAATCATCATCTCCAATATTTCCGGCCCAGCCTCCAAGAGTATGCCGATTTTCAAAGACGGCCCGAAGTCTTTGCTTAAGGCCCTGCTTCTCCGTGTGGCGCTCGGCCATGACTTCAAGCCGGAAGAAAAGAACATCGGGTCAGTTTACCAACTGCTTCAAAATCCGCTGGGTGAGGAATTTCTGGACTCGATGTTTGACGCGGATACCTTGACGCCAGAAGAGAAGCCTTGCCTGGGTCCATATCTGTCGTTTAAGCAGGCGTCCCCCAACCTCCGGGGCAACCTGATGGTGAACTTGGCAGCCAACTTGAATGTACTGCAGACAAAGAAGGTTCGGACCGTCCTGTCCACAGACTGCATCGACCTATCTCTTCCAGGCAAGCAGCCCTGCGCTTATTTCTGCATCTTCCCGGACAGCCATTCAACTTATAAGTTCATCGTATCCCTGTTTTTCTCCATGTTATTTGTGACGCTCACAAATGACGCTGACGCCCGCCGTTCGAGAAAACTGGACACTCCGGTAGACTTCCTGCTGGATGAGTTCCCATCCATCGGCGTGATACCTGACTTCGCCAAAAAGATGGCCACTATCCGAAAGCGTATGATGAATGTCTGCATGATTTTCCAGGATATCACTCAGCTTCGTCAGAACTATTTGGACTCCTGGACGACCGTTTTAGGAAACTGCGCTACCTTTATTGACCTGGGCATCAATGACGCGGATAGTGCCGATTTGGTCACAAAGCGAATCGGTGATACAACGGTGCAAGTCGAAACGGTGAAGCATAACCCGATGGAGATAATTTTCAATAACCAGAATATTTTCCATCAGCGAAATACTGGTGAAGGTAAGCGGGCGCTGGTCAGTTTCTCTGAATTGTTCAGCGGTATGAAGGAAAATGACAGTATTATCATGTTCCAGTACCATAACCCTATCCTGGCGAAAAAGTATCCCTATGTCCTGCATTCCGAGGCTAAATATCTTCGGCCTATCTACCCTGATGAAATTCCTTCGATAGACGACGAGGAGGGGAGGGCGGCCTACTATGCAGAGCAGGAGCGCATCTATAAGGACTTTATGGCCAAACACCCGCATATCAACGAAATCGACCGTACCTATCAAGGACGCTGCGAGTCTGTTGCAGTTAAGAGTGTATGGGAGGAAGGTTCTGATGCCATAAAAGCCTTTGCGAAAGAAGTCAAAAATAAGCCTAAAAAAGATTTGCCTGTCCAGGATGTTGTTGAAGTCTCCTGTCAAGAAGTGGACTGTCAGATTGTTTCCGATAACGGTGCCTCCTTCGAGACAGTCGAGGCTGTTGAGGCCACCCCGGTCATCGTCCAGGCCCAGATGGAGCAGGAGACTGATTCTTCTGATGGGTCGGATGAGGAGCTTTTCCTGGATGATGATAGCGACACCAGCAGACAAGAAACTGCCAAACCAGACAGCACAGTGCCGGGCGAAGATAGCGTCCCACAGGCCGTCAGAGAGGCCCAGGAGCGCGCCGCAGCCAAGGCAATGGCAGATGCCGCCCACAAGAAAAAACACGGTGGTGATAGCGTAAAATCGCCAGAAGAAGAGGCGTTTGAATCAGAGGCTGGCCTCCACTTCAATCCCACAGCGATACCATCCAAACGCGGCGAAACGAAGCCGTTTACATCCTGTGCATCTGCTCCACCGCAGAAGCGGAAGAAGCCATAATATAGCGGGCGGTTCGAATTGTGCGGGCCGCCCGCTTTTATATTGACTGATATAATATTATGTGGTATAATATTGTTAGATTGAAAGAGGGGAGGACTCTATGACTGAACTGAACAAGAAGAAAGCATATACTGGAGAGCGTTTGGACGGCGTTCACATCGACGAGTCCTGGCCTGCGTGGAAGAAGTTTTACACTGCCTATTACCCGCTACTGCGCGACATGTGCGCGGTTTTTCTGGTATGTTTCGTCCTATTTGGGGTGGTTTTTAATATCCATACAGTAAGTGGTTCCTCGATGGAACCTACCTTTGATAGCGGAACTATCATCATCGGGAACCATATTGCGCCAGACCTGGAACGAGGTAACATTGCCGTTTGCAAGCCCTCGAATTACGATAAAATCATCATCAAGCGTATTATCGGTGTTCCTGGTGATGTCATTGATATCGACTACGAGAATGGCGTCGTGTATCGTAACGGAGTCGCTCTGGAAGAGGATTATGTGAAGGCTCCTACACGAGCTGACTTGGGCCTGGAACTCCCAATTACTGTCGAGGATGACTGCTATTTTGTCATGGGAGATAACCGTAACAACAGCCTGGACAGCCGCTATCCACAGATTGGTCTCATCCATAGGGATGAAATCGTCAGCACCTATCTATTCACGGTATTTGGATAAATCCCTGCAGGAACTTTCTTTTCGCCAGCCGAGAAATCGGCTGGCTTTTTCATGCTCATTTCACCGTAGTTCATTTCTTGAAACAAATTGTTAAATTTTTTCTGAAAACTGAAGTTTAAGAACCTTAAAACTATGCTCCAGCCCGCTTCGGAACAGGCATCCAGAGGAAAAAGGATGGTTCGCCCCTATAATTGACCAATATAGTGTAAAATGGTACAATATTGTACCGGGATATATAGCCCGGAAAATAAAAAGGAGGTCAAGAACATGGCTGATTCTATGGAAGTCCATGCAGAGGAAGTCGGGCAGTCTGACGATGAACTGGTCGTGCAAGACCCTGATTTCGATGGCAAGACTGAGGAAACCAATGCTGCCGACACGGGAAGCGAAGCGGACTCTGTGGGCTCCGCTCCGTCTGGTGACGGCCAGGATAGCCCCCAGGAAACCGCACCGGAAGAAAAGCCAAAGCGCCGCCGGGCAAAGCAGCCTGCGGCAAAGGACGCTTCCGAAGAGGAGGGAGAATCTGAACCTGCAGACGCCGGGCCTGCGCGCCGTAGGACGAAGATGGAGGCCGCTGGCGATTCCGGTATGAGCCGGGCGGAAGTCCTCAGGGATGCCCGTCAGCGCGAAGCAGAGCGGCTGATTGCCCGTCAGGAGCGTGAGCGTTTCCTGGCAGGCTGGTCGGCGCTGAAGACCGCTATGCGCCGTCACAGCATTGTCAATGGCGTTGTGTCCAGCGTCGAAATCAGGCACGTCGGAGGCCCCGATGAAGTGACTGAAGACCTTGTTCTGCTGGCTGTCATGCTGGACGGAGGGTACAAGGTTCTGGTGCCTTTGGAGGAGTTCTATCAGGAGAATCCGGTCGACATGCGTACAGCGACTGACCTGGATACCGCCGAAGGTCAGAGAGAACTTACACGCCGTAAGCGAGCCCTGGCAGAAAAGCTCTATGAGCTTCAGATTCCTCTCATCATCACCGATATGGAGATGAATGACCGGGATGAAAATGGGGCCTATGATTATGCCATCGTTGGTTCCCGGCGCAAGGCGCTTGACATCATTGAGATGCAGAACTTTGGCGCTGGCCGTGGTGGGAATCGGGCAATCAATGAGGGTGATATGGTGCCCGCCACGATTACCTCTGTGTCAATTCATGGCGTTGCGGTCGTGGTGGGTGGCGTGGATACCCGTATCCCCATGCGCCTTCTGACATTCCGGTATCTGCTGGATGCCCGGACTGCATACCACGTTGGGCAGGAACTTCTGGTCTATGTGAACAAGATTGAGACTCTTCCGAATGGGCGGCATGAGATTGAGGTCAGTGCAAAGCAAGCTGAGCTCCAATCGGCCCGGATGCGGCAAAAGCTGCTCCCCGTCGGGACTTCAACTTTGGGCATTATTACTTCGGTTCGCCCTGCACCCACACGTCCTGATATCCCTGCCGGAACGCTGAATATCACAGCGTATTTGAAGATGTATGACATGCCTGCGATTGTCCGTGGCCTTCCGGTGGCATACCTTGGGCGGCCGCCTATCGCTGGCGATGAGGTGCGTCTGGTCGTCCTCGGCTTCACGCCAGCGGGGTTTGTTGTGGCTGACTGCCGCAGCTTTAATGGCGCACCCGGGCTGCTGAACCACTAATAGCAACCCCCAGAGGCTGGTGATTTCACATGGCAAAAGTTGATATGGAGCGGGTAAACGAATACCTGATTCCGATGAACTTTATCGACGAGTCCAGGTTCCTGAACGGTATTTTTAAAACGAGGAACTTCGTAGAGGGGTCCATCATGGGCGGCACTGTCGGCATCATTTTTTGGGCGCTGATATCCGCTCCCTTTGAAGCGAAGCTCTCTCTTATTATCGGCATTGCATTCCCGTTCTTTATGCTTGGACTTAGTGGCATCAACGGCGACGCTTTCTCTACTTTCGTTTTTAATGCGTTGACTTGGGTGAGGACTCGCGGAACTATGCTCTACAACAACGAGACGCGGGCCCTTGCCCAAGCTCCTCTGGCTACGATGATGGAAGAAGAGGGGATGAACGACAAAATCCTCGATATTCTGGATTCGTTTAAGGAGCGTTCGCAGAAAAAACGTGCGAATACGCCCTTGGTTGAAGGCCGAGATTTTGTATTCGCAGAGGACACAGCGTTAGCCGGAAATTACTTGGACGAGGTTGATGACGAGGATGCAGCGCCCAAAGGTAAGCGGCGGAAAGTCACCCCTAAAGATGTCGATACTGAGCCAGAGCCTAAGGCAAGCAGCACCCCTATTTTTGCTGTTGAGGTGCAAGAAGTCGACGTATCCGTAGAGCCCGTTCGCATTACATCTAATGTCGACAAAACAGGCGACGATTCCCTCGAATTATTCAGCACTGAGCCGCTGGAGCCACCTGTGGAAGAACAAGAGCAACCGGCTCCCACAGAGCCAGATAAGAGCAATGAGGAAAAGGGGCCTGCAATTCCCGATGATACGGACGAATCCGGCGACGAGGAGGATGAGCTGTTTTGAAGCAGAAAAAGTTAAAGAAAATTACAAGCTGTCAATCCTTTTCGCCGATTAAGGATATCCGTGATGGTATCATTGTAACCAAGAAAGGGAACTTTGTGAAGCTGATGGAATTTGCTCCAATCAACTTCTCACTGCGCTCGGCTTCAGAACGAAACCTCATCATTTCACAGTATCAAGCGGCCATTCGCACTTTCCCTCGGACGGTACAGTTTAAGGTCGTTTCCAGACGGGCTGACGTTGGCAGATACCTGACTGGAATCATGTCCGACATGGAAAAGGAAACGAATCCTGGGGCGAAGGAACTGATGGTCGAGCAGATGAAAATGATTGGCGATATAGGCGCTCATCAGGGCGTGACCCGTCGCTTTTTCCTCGCTTTCCCCTATGAGAATGAAGGGGGCCTAACCAGGTCTCCTTCATTCCGCGAAATCCGTTCTACGATAGACCGGCAAGCGGAAGGCATCCGTCAGACGATGGCGCTATGCGGCAATGAGATGATTTCCAAGGAAAATGATGACCAGTATATTTTGGAGGCCCTTTATAGCATCATGTCCCGTGCGCAAAGTGAGGAACGCCCATTTGAGCAGCGGCAAGCAGATGTAGTGGCCAGGTATGCTGGTGCCGACAATATCGACTTTCTGGCCCACCCCAACATCCAATTGCCGGTCAATGATTTCATCGCGCCGGAGTACATCGACACCGAGGCGAGCCCCAAATACATCGTAATTGATGGCACGTATTATCTGTTCTGCTACCTTCCAAGCGACGCCTATCCGGTTAGAGCGATTGCCGGTTGGATGCAGCTTTTCGTAGGCATGGGGGAGGGCATTGATGTTGATTTATGGCTCCATAAGGAGGACCCGGGACGTACACAGACGAAACTGCAGTACAAGCTCCGCTGGAACAAAATCAAAATGAAACAGACTGACGATACGAGCCAGGACTTCGACGATTTGCAATCTGCAATTGATTCTGGCTTCTATCTGAAACAGGGCCTTTCCTCTGGCGATGAGTTCGCTTATATGGCGACCATGCTGACGATTACCGGCAAAAGCGTCAAGGAAATTGAATACAAATTCTCAGAAGTGAAGAGAATTTGCGCCCAATCTGATATGAAAATCAAGCAGTGCCTTTTCCAGCAAGAAGCTGCGTTCCAATCCTCTATCCCTATCTGTGAGTACAATGCCAACATCTTCCGAAAGAGCCGCCGTAACATCCTGACTTCTGATTTCGGAAGCACCTATCTATTCGTATCCTCTGAGCTGAATGACGAGGGCGGCATCCTGATGGGCGTTGATAGCCAGTATAAATCTCAGGTCTTTGTCAATGTCTTTGACAGCAGAAAATACCCAAACGCGAATGTTGCAATTTTGGGTTCATCTGGTGCAGGAAAGACCTATACACTGGAAACCATGGCCCTTCGGATGAGGCAAAATCAGACGCAGGTATTCATCATTGCTCCGTTAAAAGGCTGGGAATTTGAACGGGCCTGCAACCAGGTTGGAGGCAGTTATGTGAAGATTGCCCCAGGGTCCGGCCAGAACATCAACATCATGGAAATCCGTAGACGTGATACTTCTGCAAACCGGAAAATTGACGGGAGTACGGGTGGTTCTGGCTCCATTCTGATGGCAAAAATTCAGCAACTGCATATCTTTTTCTCCTTGCTCGTTCAGGATATTACGGTTGAAGAGCGGCAGTATCTGGACGAAGCGCTGATGAAAACCTATGCCAGATTTGGAATTACGAATAAGAACAAAAGTCTATTTGACCCCACCGACCACACGAAGTACCGGAAGATGCCTATACTGTCTGACCTGCATGAAGAACTCAAAAAATGCGGCCCTGGGGCGAAGCGGCTGTATCAAATTCTCACTAGATATGTGAGCGGTTCCGCTTCATCGTTCAACTCCCAAACCAATGTGGACTTGACGGAAAAATACGTTGTGTTAGACGTTTCTACCCTTTCCAGGGAGATGCTTCCTCTCGGAATGTTCATTGCTCTGGACTATGTGTGGGACAAAATCCAGGAGGATATCACTGCCAGGAAGACCGTTTTTATCGACGAGGCTTGGCGTCTGATTGGCCCCGGCGCATCAAAGCAGGCGGCCGACTTCGTGGTGGAGATATTCAAAACTATAAGAGGCATGGGTGGCAGTGCCGTTGCCGCGACGCAGGATTTGAACGACTTTTTTGCGCTGGATAACGGCAGTTACGGTACTGCTATTATCAGTAACTCCAAAATCAAATTGCTCATGAAATGTGAGCCCAAGGAGGCCGCTGCGATAGCCGAATCCATGGAACTCACGAAGGCAGAAGTCGACAAGATTCAAACGATGAAGCGAGGGACCTGTCTCCTAGTCGCCAATCAAAACCACATCTTTATCGATGTAAAAGCTACTCCCATGGAGCATGACCTCATTACGACTGACCGCGAGGATTTGCAGCGGATTGCGCGGAAAAACGCTGAGGCCAGGGTATTCCAGTGATGCTGAAATGGCTGTTGCCGCTCCGCTGTGGTGGCACCGGCAACAGCCGTTTCCTTTTTAAAAAATCATTTTTTATTTCTAATACCCATCTTAAAGGAGCTGATTCGCGTGATTTATGAGGCAACCGTAGATAACCTTCAAGCGCTGATGCGTGCCTGTATCGTTCTCGATAGGACTCAGATTTACAGATTCTTTTCAGCGCATCATGACCAAAGTAGGATTGACTTTTTCATTGACTTTTTGATTAAGGAGCGTGTTCTGGATGCCGACGAAACGAAAAAGAATCGTGTCTGGCTCCGGCGGCAGGCACGCCCTATCTCACGGCCAAAGGAGGCTGTTATAGCGTCCCGTATTAAGGCGTTCTGGGTGATTGCCAGCTTTGGGTGCGACAACATTGCCGATATTGCTCTCCTGGAGTATCCGGCCCAATTTATGTTCGTTACAACGAATAATGAAATCTATGACCTGACGGTCTGTGATACACCACAGGTTGCCGCAGTAGCGGCACATAAGAGAGCACTGTATGCGCTGCACGATGCAAAGTATGACGATGATGTAAACCATATCGCCATTGTAAATGATGAAAAAACGGGTCTTGCTATTGGCGGCTATGGGTTTGATAGTTTCTGCATTTTGGATGCGAACAAGATTCCGAGGTATCAGCAATGGTAAATGAGAATCTCCCACGTTCGCAAGCTACCAGGTGCGCCCTTCAAGCGTCTGAGTTGGAGGAGCAGGCCAGCACAATGATGCGTGAATCGGCGGCGATATATAAATTGGCGAAGCGTGGCTCAGAGGCGTGTGTAAGGCTAAAAGAAGTCCTTTCAGACCCACTCTGTGGACCAGAAGTTATCCAGCAGGCCATGGATAATTTCAACCAATTCTATGCCTCAGCGTTAAGCCGGACACATGCCCTCTACGAAGCTGTTACAAAGCCGAATATTGCCTGTGGCCTGTGCAATCCGAGAGATGTCCAGCGGGAAAATTACGATGCGTTTGCCGGGGAGATAGAGGGCGTTTTTGCTTTCGTCGAAGACGGAAAATTGTTTATAAAACTGCCTCTTCTCCCTGCGAAAGTCAACCACGGCGTTCGTGGTAAGCTGCAGGGGAATACCGAGAAATATTACTACTTTTTTAACCGTTCACTGGACGAGAGCCTTAACAAAATCGAAGCGCAAATCCCTCATTTTGAACAGCAGAATATAGCGTACTTTTCAGTGTTTTCCGTCTCATCAAAGGCCATTCCCGATGCAGAAAATATTGACACGAAAAGCGTAACGGACATCATCTGCCTGCATACCATGTGTGATGATTCGTTTGAAAAGACCAGCTTTTTCTATGCCGGATTTTGTGATGATTCACTCCCTTCAGGAACTTATATTTGCGTGTCCAACAGGAGGTTCCAGGTGCCCAATATTTCCCATATTTTAGGAAGTTTTCGAGGCAGAAAAACATATTAAAAAACCGTCATTTTTTCTAGCGCCAGTTTTTATAGGTTTTCGGATGGTCAATTCCGTTGTGACACAACGGGTTCCGGGTTAGTAGCACGTCCCAAAAACGGCGGGCTGGAGCTTCTTCGCCGCAACTGATACTAAACAGAGGCTATTCAACTAAATCTTTTAGGCCGCCTTATGATGAAAAAATAAGCCATGAAAAGATTATGAAGAGAGGTGTTGTTTCTTGAAGTCAAGGATGTCCTGTTATGACACCATCTTATTCACTCTTCTGTGTTTCAACTATGCTACGAGAAAATCTCTGATGCTGCTGAACTTTTCTGACATCACAATCTACTACGCCATTCAACGTGGACTGAGTGAAAAAACAATCAGTACTTCTTCTATCCGGTACAGGAAAGATAAAGGGGAGAGAAAACACAAACTAACCTATCTCACCATTACACGAACTGGCATTCATTATCTGGCAACTCAATGTGCCCGGCATGTGGAGTGGCTGAAATATCTACCTAACGACTTGGCAAAGGTCCGCATCCGAGGAGTCCGATGTGCGATGGCGCAGGTAGAACGATTTACCAGAATGTCGATAGCGGCACAAGCAGCAAGTGCAATCGGCGCGTCCGTAAAACCAATGTATCTCACAGTAGACAAGGACGCTCTCATTGAACATGATACATTGGCACGGGCGGAGTCTGTAACCGGAACCATGAATTCTGACAACGCGGACACCTGGTGGATGGACGAATCCTTTATGGATGACTCCATTGACGATTTTTTTCTGGATGAAGACGGCGAGCCGGATGAACAGAGCGAGGTCTTACTTGAAGACGACAGTGCCGGTGAAGTAGATGACCGGGAACCCCAGATGCTCCTTTCGACGATAGTGTACAACGCCATGAGAGAAGCAGAGGCTAAGAACAGATATCCAAATGAGAAAGCAGATATTGTATTCCATTCATCGAGAGAAATTAAATCCATTTTGAATGCGAACATCAAGTCCGCAAACAGTACACTGGCATCACGGGACTTGATGATTTGCCGGTACTCAGGTCTTTTAGAAAGCTGTTCCAACTCCCTGTTGCTGTATGTGCCCAATGCGATGGGAATGGATTGGAGGGAACGAATTGTACGGAAAGAGCTTGCAACACATACGGCCTTTGCGAAGCTGTTCTCAAAATTTGGCCCTATCCGGTATGACCAGCAGCATGGAGCGGTACTCGTGCAGAATGAAAAAATGCTGGGAGACATTTTCTTTGACAAGCAACACCGGCGTGGTGAGAACGAGGTCCTTGGGAGGTCGTTTAATAAATTCTACGTCATTCCACTGGACAAGGGCGGGATGGATGACCTGCGCACAATCATGACGAAGGATTTGGACAAAATGAGGCAGCAGCTTTTGGAAGCGGCGATAAGAAGCGGGGTTTATCAGAGAAATGATAAGCTGAGTACAGAACTCTTCCCGCTGCAGAATCAGGAGGGAACCCTGATAGCCGACGGGACAATCATGGATTTAGTCCAGATAAATGCCATAGAAACATTGGCATCGCATATCCCTGACCTTCAATACGGAGTGTTGTGTCGGAAGCGCCAACTCCCATATTATCAACGCATAATGCCGAGAGCATGTTTTATGTTAGTTGAGTAACTTGTAAACAAGGTTAAACTTTCATTGTAGCGAAGCTCTGCACAAATGAAAATATTGCATAATTTATTATTATATGGTACAATATGATTAAACTGAGAGGAGGCTTCCGCATGTACGACATTACACTCAACGGAATCACACGGAGCGCGGAGTTCGTCATGGACCTGGAAAACCACATTTTGACGAGAACGCAACTCATCATAGAAGACGGAGCGGATAACGAGAACGCCGACGTGCTGGAGGTACATATCCGTGACAGAGAAAGCCCATCCAATATGACAGTCGCATGGATGGTCCTGTATGGAGACAAAGGTTCTATCATTGACGCCATCAAAGATAAATTCCCGATGGCGAAGCTGGAGACAGAGGCCATCTTCAATGCGTTTGCTCAGGACGAGCTTGAAGTAAGCGTATGCTATACCTATCCTCTCGATGGCGAGCTGACCCGCATCATGAAGAATTCCAAAACCTATCGTGCCTTGTGTGCAGCACAACTAGGCATCGTTGCAAATATGTGGGGGCTTGAGCAAAACCAAGTCCGCGTATTGGAACATACGAATAGCTGATAATAGAGAGCGCATTGCATAAATGGGAACCTGCCCAGTTATGTGTGCGCTCTGTTCTCGTCTTGACTATGAGCGGGCGGCATGATAAAAATATAGCATGGAAACAAAATGAGGAGAGGTCGTTCGTGGTCTACACATTGGAAGAGATAAGCCGCCTAGTTCGGCCGGTCGCAGAGAAATATCATCTCAAAGCTGTGTACATCTTTGGCTCCTATGCTCGTAGCGAAGCTCAGGATAACAGCGACATCGATGTGCTGGTGGATTTAACAGGCGCGGGCCTGTCAGAATTCTTTGCGGTTGGCGGCCTCTACAACGACTTGGAGGATGCACTGCAGAAGCGCATCAGTTTCATGACGACCGGCTCATTGAACCAGATGTGTCTCAGAAAAAGCGACCGTCTCTTGCGTAACGCAATCCAGGCAGAAATGAAGGAAATCTATACTTCCAAGAGGGGAGAATGATAATGTGTCAATCTTTGATTCAAAAAGAGATGTCCGACGCGATGTGAAACCGCAGTACATCAAACTATGGTTGCCATGTGGGATTCTCGCGGTAATTGGAACGCTTATCAAGTCGGAATTCATATTTCCACTACTGGTTATCGGTGCATGGGCTCTCGCTGCGGGGATGACCAGTGAATTGATTAAAAGTTGGGAACAGGTCCGCGATGATAAACTATACGCCGATGTCGCGGACCAAGACAAATTCATTCAGTTTACCCTCAGTGGGAACCTTGTGACTCACATTGCCTTCGAATGTGGGGTCATTGCAGTAGCCACAATTCTGTGTTCGCTTATTTTTAATCATACCGGCATCGGTAGTGTCGGCTTCATTGGGGCAGCTTTGTTTTTCTTGATTCTGACCGTGAGCCAGTATTATTTCTTCATGGTTGGACGGGCGATTTTCCGGGATGTTGAAGGCAAGAATCACTACCCGGACGGGAGCGATTACATCCCAGGAGTGACTTTTGCAGAAGCATATAAACAGTACCGTCAAGAGCAAGAGGAATCCACAAAACGGTGGCAGGAAAACCAGGCTAAGAAAGCGGCCGAAGAAGCGCGGAAGGCAGAGGAAGAGAAAAGAGCCGATGAGGAACTGCAAAAAGCACGTGAGGCCAGTAAATCGGCACGGGCTGCGCATATTGCAGAGTATGAGCGCGATAAGGGGCCTGGCCGGAAAAAGGTCTGGGAGTGGCTGAACATCGGATGGAATCTTGATTTCCCAGATGAGGTCTGCGATATTATTGCTGACTATACTTATGGCCGTACAGAGGGCATTACAGGGAGAAGGATAAAGATGCTGCTGTCAGGTGTCGTGCCCGATAATGAAGCCGCACAGTATGCACGGAAATTTGACTCCATGAATTTCGCTGTTCGTAAGCTGCGCAGTGAGGAAGAAGACCGCGAAGCCATCGCAGCCCAGCAGAATCCGCTCGGGGTAGAGGGCGAGGCCAATGTCAACTACATGCTGAAATGGTGGCTCAGTTCTCATCCGGGTTACATCATGGTCGCCAGTGACTGTTTCAGCCAGTACAGCGCAAGTTGTATCCGGCTTGCTGCATGGGACTTCATGCGGGAACCTCAGGAAATCGACCATCTTCTGGTTGGCCCGGCAGGTGTCATCCACATTGAGACGAAGGATTACATCGGCAGCATTGATGTGCAAACCACAACCTACTGGCGGCGGGATAAAGGGAACAATGGCCAGTCTGTTCCCTTCAACAGCCCGGCGTTCCAGGTCAACCGGCATGATGCGGTGATAAAGCACATCGTGGGCCCTGATGTTCCTGTCCATGCAGTCATCTGCCTAGCAAACAAAAACGTGGAGCTGCTCCACGCGGAGAGAAGCGAAATCCCTATCGTATGCCTCCGCGATATGGAGACCTACCTCAACGACCTGGATAGCGGCGAAGCTAACCGGCTCGACGATGTAACGGTGAAGAAGGTCTATCAGCAGATTGAAGACGCCAAGGTGCGCAACTCCAAGAAGCGAGCGGAATATGAAAAAACTCGCGCAGACAAGAGATAATCCTGTCAGCCCAGTGTACACGATTCCATGTACACTGGGTTCTTTTATCTCAAACCACGCTTTATATTGATTATTTTAGTGTTATGTGGTATAATATTATTATAGATTTTGATGGATTTGTGCTGTTTTCCGGTGGAGGGAAAATGTATGGGAGCGACCAGAATAGCAAGCAGGAAAGTATTCGAGCAATGCAAAACCTGTCCGCAGTACAATCCCAATAGCTATACCTGCAAGGCAGGTTTTCAAACATACTACTACCGGCGAAGCAAAGCGCTTCCGTGCAGAAAGAGAGTGCAAAGGAGTGATACGAACCATGGATGTTAGGCTAATCAATGCTAACTCACTTCACAAAGTCATCAGTGAATGGCCGGAGCCTGTTATGTACAAAGACTGGGTGCAATCCGCCATCGCTTACGAACCCACAATTCCAGTTACAGTGCCTATCTCGCCATGTGCGTCATGCGGATATCATGGAGAGCACCTGGAAGCGCCTCCATGTACCAACTGCCCTGCACATCCAAAACAGACTTCGACTCATCAGCCGCTGCTGCTATCCAGGCTCCAACGGATGGACGGTAAGCCGATTTGGTATGTGGACCTCAAGACTGGCCACTGTGAATGGTGTATCCTCCGGGTCATCCACCCGGATTGCTTCGGTCAGGCTGGCGGGTCTAATAAGTGCAGTGTAAGCTACCAGACCTATGGACTCACATGGCTGGCCTACCAGTATGAGGTCTATCCCGAGAAAGGTGGTATCTCCGACAATGGATAAACTCCTCTGCCCGAAGTGCCGGGTAAGAATCGTACTCCCGGCATTTTCAACGGGCGTCTGCAAGCGGTGCGGTGCTTCTCTGGTTTGTGCTAATACGCCGCCGGATGTCCTCTGTCCAGAATGTGCAAATAGAGAGAACCGCTGCATTCATTGCGGCGCAAAATTGACGGAGGGTGGAGATGGCAACATATCCGATTGATGCATACATGCTCAGAAAAAAGCTGGTAGATAAATATGGGCTTCGCCTGGACCTTGACGGACAGGAAGTGCTGAAAGGCGTCATCGCCGAGATTTGCAAAATGCCTGTGCTCAAAGTTCATCACAATTCAAAACTCAGCACAGGAGACCTCCGGCACCTTCCTGATGGCAAATGGGTGTGGATTGAGCGCATTGACCAGCAGGGGAATTGGCCGTCCGCGTACTACCAGAAAGAGCAGGACTTCACACGAGGGCGGGCGTTCTGCTGCGGCTACCCAAATCATTCCTTCTCCTTCGATTACCGTGATTACGGCCACACCTGGGTGGCATACCAGTTCGAACCGCAGAAGGGGTGTTCCTAATGGAAAAGCCAATCATCATCCAGGAAGAACTGATTCCGGCCATTCCCGCAAAAATCAAGACCACGACCCGGCAAGTTGTGAAGGCGGCGGACTGGAACAATGCACCCACAGACACATTTCCATTCCGCATCGATAACATGCACTGGGCCTGGCAGTCTAAGGACAAAACAAAATCCTTTGGTGTGGTTCAGCCAGTACAACCTGGGGATATTCTCTGGGTCAAAGAAGCCTGGCGGCCGGTAGAGGCGTCTTCCGCCGGGTGGTGCAAAATTGAGTACAAGGACGGGGCCATTCTGTCCTATGATGAAGTCATTGGGTTGCCCAGCAAGGAAGGAACTTGGCGTTCACCGCTCATGATGCCCCGGAAAATCGCACGGTATCTGCTCCGTGTGACCGAGGTAACGCCGGAGCGGCTGCAGAAAATCAATGCCATCGGAGCTTATGATGAAGGAGCGGTCGGAGGGCCACACTTCGTCAGCTATGGCGGAGAACGGTGCCTGGCCCTACATAGCCGCTACCGGGACGACTTTGCCGCAGCCTGGAACCGGAATGTACCGGAGATGCTGATGGATACCTGCGGCTGGGATGCGGACCCGTGGGTGTGGGTCATCCGGTTTGAGTTGCGTGATGGCCTATGAAGACGGACCTGACGCTCAAACTGGAGCGGGAGATATGGCTGGCCACAGTCAAGCAGGGAGTATTCGGTTGCTATGAGGTCACTATCGGTCAGTACGGCCGCGAGCGGGTGGACTTCATGACTATGGACACCAAGGGCATCTTCCGGTGCTACGAAATTAAAATCAGCAAGAGCGACTTCCACAGCTCCGCCGCACAGACCTTCTGTGGCCACTACAACTACTTCGTCATGCCCCAGGCCCTCTATGAACAGGTCAAGGCAGAGATTCCGAGAGACATCGGCGTATTCTGCGAAGCCAGGTTCCGGGATGGCACTGCGTATGAGCAGGCCCCATGCGTCTGTGTAAAGCGGTCGCAGCGCCGGGAACTGACCGTATCTGTTGATGTGCTCAAGGACAGCCTCATCCGCTCCTTATCCAGGGATGTGGGGAAACAAGTCCACAGCGGCAGTCCGACGCTCGTAGAACTATACAATCGGGAACTGGCGGAGGAACGGCACTTGTCCGAGTATTACCGAAAGCAGTGCGATATACTGCGTGGCCAGTACGAGCATCTGTACAAGGTCGTCGCTGAGACATATGGGGAGCAGTGGGAAACTGGGCCCGGAAAAGATTTTTCAGACAGTATTTGACGCATTACGAACAAATATTCGATTTCGATTCAGAAAGTAGGTGCTCAAAACGGGAAAGCATAACTATGCGGTAGTTAAAAGCGCCACCTTGTCCAGTCCATATGACCCACGTTATATCGTGGTGGACGCGGAAACCGGAAAAACTCTGGACGATGCCAACGGGTATGGCTACAAATCAGCGCAAAAAGCCCATGCCGCCTTTGGGTACAAGAGGAAACCCCATGCGCAGAGAAAGGCGGAGGAAAAGACAAAGGCCGCTGTCCGCAAATGGCTCCAGGACCACCAGGACTTTAAGGAGGATGTGGAAGAGGCTGTGATTCAAGTAGCGAAAACCAGTCCCTATGGAAGCAATGTAAAATTAGGCACCAATTTTCTAAACGAGTGTCTGAAAGAGGCCGGTATCACAGACTTGCCATTCTCTGTGAAGGACCTGCAACGGTACTGGTTCTCATAAGAGGCTCTGCAGATAGGGGGGATAGTGAGTGAAATGTGAAAAGTGTTCGAAGGACATCTTTCCAGCCTATGCGGTCATCTTGGATGTATCGGTGAGCAGCAGGCAGTATCTGTCTGGTAATCCTGTGGCGTCCCGCCGTGGCTCTATCACCTTGTGCCCACAGTGCGCTGCTGCGATAACGAGCGACTTTGAGTCTCTGACGGATTCTTTTCAAGCGCTGATTCTTGGCAGGGATTTGCCAGAAGTGTCCGCGATGAAGGAGCACATCGAACAGCTTCGCCAGGAGCGGGATGACGCCAGGGCCCAGTTCGATATGTACGGCGGGGATGAGGGCATCACCGCCATGCTGGAAGAACTGGAGATGCTGCGGAAAGCACATCCATCCACCTCAGACAAATAGGGGGGCATATGGAAAAGAAGAAGCACTCAAAACTCTTTATCATCATCCTAGTCCTTTTCATTGTTGCAGTCATTGCTAGTTGGTACTACCTGCGGACCTGGCCGCTGCGGTTCCAGGGGCAACTGGATAATTTCTTTGGGAAGGACAACTGGGAAGTCATCTCCGAGGATACCAAAGAAAGCCTGATGTACGATAAGAACATCACCATTCGGGATGCCGCATGGTCATCTGAAGAGATTCCTGGCAAATTCCATGAGTGGGATATCTCCTTCACGAACCGGAACGGCGATACGGAAGTCTGGACCATCTCAGACCATACCATGAAGATAAATCACGATAAATACTGGCTCCTAAGCCCTGACCGCTACTCTGCAAAGCAGTCCCTTGGCCAGGAATTGATGGACATATCCTTCTCCATGGCAGGGGAGCAGGTCCATAGAGAAATCCTCCAGGCTCTGCTACCAGGTGCTGAAGCAGACTGCGTTGTCGTGGACATCTCCTACCGGGGTGGCAGGCCGGACCCGGAACTCTACGACGAACTGCTGGATGCACCATGGTTCACCGCAAACGATGTGACTGCAGAGAATTTCCTCCGCAGCGACCTCAATGACTTCTACATCGACATCTACGCCTATGATTATCGGGTAGATAAGTTGTCCTCCGATGAACGCAGGCACCTTCTTGGGAGCCTGACGGACATAGAGAGTGCGCTGAAGGCTGCCTACGGAGACTATGTGGACTACGAAATCTACCTGGGCGACGGGTGTCGGGCGGAATATAGGGGCCCAGAGGGCTGATTTATCCAGACGAAGGATTCATACTGCGAGGAGGGACCACCAGCAGGCGGTTTTCTCCTCGCTCTTTTCTGCCTTTCTCGGTGTTCGCCGGATGGCCAGAAAAATCAAATTTCCTCTATCCAGACAAATGTGCTATAATGCACAGCAAACGGGGGTGGTCTCATATGCTCATCTATCTCTCCATGATTGAGAACGAAGCCGATAAATCACTGTTTGAGCAGCTCTACATTCGGTACAAAGGGCTGATGTACCACATCGCGTACCGGATTTTACAGAACCGGGAGGACGCCGAAGATGCCGTTCACCAGGCTTTTGTGTCCATTGCGAAAAATATTAAAAAAATTACAGAGGTCGACTGTCCGAAAACCTATGGTTACATCGTTACTATTATTGAGAGGAAATCTATTGACAGTCTAAGAGCGAATAAGCACATTGTCAGCACGGACTTTGAAGAATCTGAGCCTGGCATAGAAATCCCACCGCCGGGAGAGGGAGGTCTTGCAGATGCCATAGCAAAATTGAATCCCCGTTACCGGGAGGTCATCCTGCTTCATTATGCCTACGGGTACAAGACCGGCGAGTTGGCCGATATGCTGGACATGAAGCAGGACTCCGTTCGCAGATTACTTTGGCGTGCAAAGGAGGCTCTTAGAAAGAACCTAGAGGAAGGAGGTATTCCAGTATGAGAGACCAGCTGACAGATGAGATGTTGACCCAGGCGGCAAAGAAAGTCGCGGCATCCATGAAAGCGTCCCTGCCGGTCCCCGAAGAATGCCACCATGAATTTCCTCCCGAATTCGAGCGTGATATGAAACGGCTCATTGCCCAGACGGAGCAAAGGCGTCATATCCGCAGATACATGCAGAGGTTTGCTGCAGCCTGCCTGGCTGTGGTCATCAGCCTGAGCACCTGGCTGGCCGTTGATGCAGAGGCCCGGGCGGCCTTCGTCCAGTGGGTCAAGACTGTCTATGAGCAGTCTGTTGTCTACGAGTTCTTCCACTCCGGCGAACCACAGACTGAGGCCGGATACAGACTTGGTTGGGTGCCGGAGGGTTACACCCTGGAAAATGAGGTGGGCGGAGATGGTATTACCACCATCGTTTATCTCAATGGCGAGGATGCTATCTACTTCACTTACGAACACTCCGAGAACGGTGCCCAGACTGAACTTTTCTCAGGAGTGTCCAATGTGGAGGCCGTGCAGGTCAATGGAATGCCTGGAGAGTTCTACCTACCTCAAGACCCTGCCGAGTCTAACAGCCTAGTTTGGTTCAATGAAGAGAGTAGCACTCTGTTCTCCATATCCGGCTTCATGGATAAAGAGACAATGGTACAGATGGCAGAGAGCATTGAAACCACCAGCCCGACAGATTGACTAAAAAGAACAAGCATGTATTGTGCTTTATGACGAAAATCAGAAATTAAAACTGAATACTGTCCGATATCACCTCCTTGAGCCGTTTCTCCTATTAGAACAGCACAAGGAGGTGAATTATGTGAAGAAGCGACTTCTGTCCTTCGGGTTGGCGGTCGCGCTGGCTGTTGGCATGACTGTCTGCGCTTCGGCTGCTGAGCCACAGGTTGAACCCCGGCTCCTTCAGGTCCATACAGTCCTGAATTTTACGGGAACTACGGCTAACTGCGAAGCGATGATTACCAGTGCCGCTGATGACATTGAGGCCACGATGACGCTGAAACAGGGCAACCGAGTCGTTGATTCCTGGTCCGGCTCCGGCACCGGAATCTTGTTTCTGGATGGTGACTGCTATGTCACCAAGGGCGTGACCTACACACTGACAGTTGAGGGCACCCGGAATGGAGTTGCTTTTGAGGCGACCCCAATCACGAGAACATGCTGATAGCAGAAAAAGGTAACCCTACTTTAAGCGAGAATGAATGACAAAGAATAACATGATGGGACTGATTGTTCAGGACTATCGTGAATTGGAATCAGCCGAGCAGGTTCCATTTTGAAAAGGTGTTTTTATGAATTTGACGAAGTTTGGTGCTTTTATCGTTTCCTTGCGCGAAGAATCTGGGATTACCCAAAAGGAACTTGCAAAAAAGATAGGTGTGAAACCGAAGCTAATAGCAATGTGGGAAAAAGGAATATGTCCGCCGAGAGCTGATAAAGTCTCAGACTTGGCAAGAGCCCTAGGAGTACAGAAAGCAGAACTTTTGTTGTCGAAATGCTTACCAGAAAATAGTGAGCTGTCGGACTATGCGGAGGAAGCTCTTAACATTTTTGTGGAAGTAGTTATATATCAGATGCAGACAGAATCTAAATATCGACGACTAAAAGAATTGTTCCTGTTGATGCTTGCAATTATATTGGGCGTATTCCTTATTGATAACATTTCAGTGCTGTTCATTTTCATTGTCGTTCCTATTTTGTCTATATTAACCTTCTTTTCATCTATTCTGTTTTATTGCGTGTTCCGCCATACAAATAGAACTACATGTCGCCCTATAATAGAAGGTATAATTTCGTTGCTGGTTTTTGTCTCGATTATGAGTTTAATTTCCTTTGCTTTTTATTTTGGGGGGCCTGTACCAACTTAAGGAGGAATACAAATGACTCATCATCCGGTTAAGCGAGTAGTAACTACTGCTCTCTCTTTGGCTATGGTTTTTTCCTTGTCAACAACTGCGTTTGCCGCGTCTAGTACGTCCGCTGATGCCTCTATTGAGACTACATGCAGTCAGGAATTCTCTCAAGACATGGCCTATGATGTTTTAAAGCAATACCTTGATGAGAAAAATGCTACTGCAAATTCACTGAACACCGAAGACCAGGCAACTATGTTTTGGAATGGGTTTGCACAGTTTGCTGTCGATAACGGTTATATTGATGACACGCCCGAGCAGAGAGCGGGCATCACTGTATCGGCCGGTCGAGCAGTTATCTCTTACTGTGCAGACCTCTGCAGCGAAAAATATCCAACCGCTAGTATGTTACTGAAACATTCTCTGCAAGATAACCCATCAGACTTGACATATGGTTCTAGCACAAGCTATGCAAGACAAATTGAAGAATCTGAAGAATTCCAGGGGATTCTCGATGATGCCATTGCAGAGGCAAAAAAACTTGACCATATTACAGGTAGCAGAATCAGTGATTCAGTAAAGCTCCAAAGTACAACAGACCTTCTTCTCTCTTATCGCAACATTGATTATATACGATGGATTAAACGGCCAAATACCAGCACGAACCTATGGAACATGGAAGTTACCTTTAAGGATACATATGACTTTGATTCCGAGGGCTGGGGCGAAGTTTGGGACGAACTGCAATCCGATGGACTTGATGGTGCAATCGGTGAGGCTTTAACGATGGCGGCCGAGGTGGCCGTTGACATGGGTATTATTGAGGAATATGAAATTGAAATTACGGTTGAGACCGATTTTCGAGCATAAATAACCTCTATATTTTCGCCATTGTCAGTGAAAGGTGCGGTTTCACCGCACCTTTCACTATTTTTTTGAATAGGTCAGGTCCAATTTTATATGTCAGAAGATTGATTGTTTTAGCGTTATGTGGTATAATATTATAAACTTAGGAATATACATATTCACAGTGAGGTGAGTCTATAATCATGGAAATCAATAATAACGCTAACATATTCGATGCCCGGTGGTTTTTGAATTTTAATGGGCACGGCCAAAATATGAACCTGCTCATCACCGATGCCAGCAAACATATCCTAGCCGCCACAATGCTGGGCTGTGCCAGTAGCGTAATCCTGCAGTCAATCCCTATGGTTCTTGTCTGCGCCAAAGATAGCAACACCCCCGCAGTCAAGTATGCAGAGTTTAGCGGCTACGATATCCGCTATGCTGACCCGGACTCTGGCGCGAGCGAATTGCTGGAGCCCGGGGCTGGAAAAGGCCCCGTTGCCACTATCCTGGAAACATGGGAGGGCGGCATGTCCCCTGCGCAGGCTGGCATAGTTCTCGGGCGAATCCTGGAGTATATCTGCGGCGCGACTAATCATCCGAACCTGGCCATCCTCATTGACGACCTGCCCGCCTTGGGCCAAGTGCCGCATATCGAGAATGCCCTGGCCATGTCTAGGAAACTCAATATCAGCTTCTGCATGACGGCAGAACACATGAGCGAGGTCGCTGCTGTCTACCCGGCCACGCATATCAAAATCATCGAGAACTGCAAGGTATTTTTCTAAAATGCCAGAGTTTGCTCAAAGGGGAGATAATATGCAAGGCATCAGAACAGGAGGAAGCAGCGGCTCAAAAATGTACTTCTACTGCGGATGCATCTTCAGTGTTGTCGGCGTAATTTTCATTGTCACCTTTTTACTGGTCATGTCACATTGGAAAGCGGTGTCCGCAAATGGTTGGGGCGAGGTGTGGCTCATCCCGGTGGCGTTTGGCCTGCTAAGCCTGATAATGCTGGTCATTGGGTTCCTGCTCCTCCGTTTGTACAGCAACGAACAGAAAAAGATTCGCCGTTTACTGGAGCGCGGAGAGTACGTCATGGCAGACATCACCGGCTTCCCGATAAACTACCACAACAGGGTGAATGGAATCCCAACCTACTTCGTCGAGTGTACTTATCAGGACCCGGACACCGGAACCGTCCATGTATTCAGAAGCCGGGATATCGGCATTGCGTTCCTTCCAGAGAAAATCACAGCCAAAACGGTAAGAGTGTATGTAGACGGAAGCAGAGGATATCAGGACTACTATGTGGACGTGGACAGCATTCTGCCACATGTGGTACGGCATTAAGGAGGATAAATGAAACATACTTTTTCCCATCATAGAAAAGCAGCGGCATTTCTGAGCACAGTCCTGTGCCTTTCGGTACTGGCCGGGTGCAGCACACTCAGCAATCAGCCTGCACAGTCAGAGAGTCCGCAGCAGTCTGAGCAGCAGATGATGTTTCCATATGAGCTAACCATCGGCGGCGTAGGCTATTCCTTCGCCTTCTCCTACGATGACCTGACCTTCCTGGGTTGGGAGTCCCAGTCAGTGAAAACGGAGGACGCTGAAAAGGCGCTGGTGTCCGCTGGGGAGACCAGTGAATCATCTGAGGACGATGCTGTGTACTACAAGAACAGCGATGTCCGGGGCGTACGGCCTATTTTCTATAACAGCAACTCTGAGAACCAATTTGTGACCGAGTGCGAGGTCGTGGGCTTCGTATTCGATGACAGTTACAATTACAGCTATCCCGCCGGTGAGGTTGCGGTCAACGGACCGGATGGAACGGTGGAGCTGGGTATCTCTACATACGATGAGGCTTTGGCGGCCCTGGGGACGCCGGTGAGCGACGACGGTACAACTGTCCTGTATACAGGGAACGGGGAGGAGAACTGCACCCAGTATCTAAAGCTGGAATTCGACAGCACCGGAGTGCTTGAGTTCCTAAGCATCCAGTCGTATACTGCTGACACAGAGGACTGAGGGGCATCACAATAGGGGGATAGAATATGCAGATTGAAAACAGAAATCACTGGATTGACCAGATTATGGACAACGTGTCGGATTATGAGCTGACCGCGATGTTCGCGGACCTCACAGAGTTCCGGCGGACTGCGCTGCTGAAGCCGGAAAGCCCTGTCCGGGCTCTGGACAGAATTTTTCGGAAACAGTGCGGGCAAAGCGATACCATGCTGCGGGTAGTGGAGGATGCGGTGCTCTATGAGATGGCCCGGCGGTACAACAATATGGCCGAAGTTGACAGGGATGCAGCCATTGAAGGCTGGAAACTCCTTGGATTTAGAGATGTGTTGCTTTACAAGGATGAAACGAGCACCCAGATTTTGAAGTACTGGGTTGCCACACCCACCACAGATGACATCACCCTAGGCCATTTTGACAGCGAAGATGCCGCTCGGGAATTCATCCGTCAGAATGGGTACGTATATGGGAATGACGGCTCTGTCATCATCGTTACAGATGAGGATGGTGAAGAAGGCGAATAGCCTGGAGTCTCTGTCAGACTTGGAAAGTACCTGCAGGGAGGAGGGATGAGCAAGTGGAGACCATTTGTTACTGAACAAAACGGCCGGAGTTATCGCAAAGAGCCGAAAGTTTTGCGGAGAAGAAGGCCAACCACGACACGCGACTTTACAGGCGTAACCGGGTATTCACGATTGCTGGGGTCGCATTCCTGTCCATAAGCGGCGTGTCCATGGCCGGTTGCCTTCTGCGGATGCTGGCACACATCATGGCGGATGTACCAGATAATGACCCGCAGTTCTACATCTGGCGGCTCTTTCTCAGCCTATCTACGCTTGCGGTAGGTCTCATCCTTTTTCGGGTCCGTCCAGTACTGGAAGAGTTGCCTTGGCCAGACTGGTATGCGCAGTATATGCTTGATGAAGCTCGCCTACAAATTCTTCTATCTGGGAAGCCTGTCCGGGTCAGTGGCATGGTCGACAGGTTCGGCCGCCGCCTCCCGGAATGTGAGGCATACCGTGGCATTGCCGACTTCGACTCCAGAAGACTGTTTCTCATCTTTCAGGCCAGCCCCGGCAGGAAGTTCTTCGTCATAACCTCCCTTGACGACATGACCTTCATTCCATACGGATAGCATCAAAGCCATGCACCTGCCCGGGCGCATGGCTTTTGACATGTCAGGAAAAATCTGGGATAATATGGGCGGCGGGGAAGGCGATAACTGTCCGGCAGTGCCAGGTAGTGCTCTACCTTCCCATTGTATTGCAGCAACTTACCGGAAGTGCCGGATAGTTCCCGGACTGCCAGGCAGTTTCGGCAACACTTGTTGCTCCTTCTGCCTGTTTATGGGACAGCACAGTGAAAATGGCAGTCACATGAAGCCTTAAAACATTGACTAATTTATTATTATATGGTATAATATTGTTACAGAAAACGGGAGGTCTGCCCTATGGAAGCACCTAAGCTCTTAAGCACTCAATACCCTGGCCTTATGAGTACATACCATACACCGCATGTCTGCGGCCAGTGCGGCGCTCATATTGGCGACGACTGGTTGTACTGCCCGGAGTGCGGGACACCGACCGGCCTTACACAGAAGGACTTCGAAGAGTCGGCCAGATGGCTGGATGCCGTACAAAAGGCAGGCACCTGTACTCCAATGGATACCAGACAGATGTCCAGATGTGCCCGCTGCAGAAATCACCATTATGATGTTGAGCAGAAGTTCTCGTGCAGGCTCGGCCACCAGGATGTCTTCTCTATGCAGGGAGATAAAGGCGAGTGCCCGGATTTCAAAAGTCGGTATCTGGAGTTCCCATTGACAGTGCAAGGAATTGAACTGCGGGGCTGCCTGCCGCCGATGAGGGAGGTCGGAAAACTGGTCCGGGTGCGCCTCTGCGACGATGACAAGACATACCTGGGGGTGTACCTCGGCGAACTTGCCCGTGCTCCTATGGCATACACCCGCTCGGACAGTCAAAATCTGATTGTGAGCCTCTATCAGAATCCGGCTCTATTCGTCCCGGCCCTGTCCCGCATCGTATGGGGTGATGAGAGCTGGTGGAGCATTATTGACAGTGAAGATGACCTAAGAAACATCTCAAACGATGACATTGCCAGTCAATGGTATGTGCGATTGGCAAAGGCCCTGTTCTCTAAGGGAGCGACAGATAACGGGGAGGAGGAACCGTGAATGTTACTTAGCAAGGAAACCACCGTCGGCGGGCTCGTCCAGGAACTGAACCGATGGCTGAAGGTCAAATGGCTGCACGCGGACTACAATAAGCAGTTGCCGAATGCCCGGGATGTGCTCGATTACTTCAAACGGTTATTCGAGTCAGCCGAGCGGGAATACGGCAGTGCAGTCTGCAAGGCACACACAGACTTCTACAAGGAGCAGGGAAAGGAACAGCCAGACCAGTGCTGCGACTTCGACACTCTGACACTGCTGGACACATCTGTTCGGGGCAACGACCTGGTTCTTTTCACCTGGCTGGGCGGAGAGCAAATTCCTATCCTTGTGTTCCATATGGAAATCCAGCACATTGCATTGGAAGACGATGCCTGTGAGGCAGTCAAGAGTGTTTCCAATGATGATGACGCTGAGACCAAGCTCGTGGACATCCTGTGCTCAGTCGTCCGTAAGCAGGATGCCACCGGAGTGGATGTCATCCAGCGGTGGCAGTTGGCGTCGGACTTTTACCGGGAAAAGCACCCCATCTGTCCGGTCTGTGGGAATGGGAACATTCACATCGTTCCGAATGACGATTGGAGCGGGAGCAGCCCAGGCCGGTATGTCTGTGACTACTGCGACTGGGAGTCCCATGGGGAGAAGTATTACTACAAGAGCGACCTGGGCGACAAGGACGCTTTTCAGAAAGAGGTCAAATACCTCAAAAAGGTCCGTGACTGTAAAGACGGCGTTCAGAAAGCGGATGACGCCTTCAAAGCAGCAGTTGAACTGCTGACCGCCACGCGGAATAAGGCGTTGAAGGGTAAGGTTGAAGTCTATATGCTTCAGAAGACCCTGGAGAGTTGGTCCAAGCAGCTTGAGCGGCTGGCCGCTGAATGGAAAGGAAATAAAAATGGGCGCTGACAGCGGGTATCCTGTGGCAGAGGAAGTTCGGTTGGCCACTCAGGGTGATAAGATGGCGGCAGGACGGCTGGCCCAGGCCGGTATCCTCCTGCCGTGCCCCTTCTGCAAATCGCATTTGGAGCACAAGCGGTTTCTCGGCCACTGGTACTGGCTGCACCCGGTTACGGCGTGTCCGCTCATCTGGTGTGCCGAGGACTCCCAGTATGGGTTTCTGGACGCTGAAAAGAACAACACCATGTGGAACACACGAAACCTATCTGATTTTGAAAGTGAGGACGAAAAATGCTGAAATACTACGACCCGAACTTTAGGGGTGTCCATGTTGTGCGGGCAACATTCATGGCTTGGGACTATGTGGGGCATGTGGCATGGCCTATCGGCGGGAACTGCCGTGGCGCGGCGATGCTGGATACGGACTTTCTGGAGTGTGATACCCAGGAGGATATCGACCGCTATGTGGAAAACGACTGTCAGTTCTCCTTTGATGAAGAGAGCGAAACCTACTCTGCCGTCCTCCATCGGGAAGATGGAGACACTCTGGAGTACTCCGGCGACGAGGATGAGTTCAAGAGCATCCTGATTTCCATGGAAATCAGCGAGTGCCGGGAGCAGAAGACCCCTTGACAGCAGGGAGGGAGAACGATTTTGAAAGCAGCGATTCTCGCGCTGGTGGTTGTACTGGCCCTATCCGGGGTCCAGTCAACCCCGGCGGCGGCCGTGGAAGCCCCGGCCATCAAGTCCGGGCCAGCCTATGTTGTGGAGCACGGGACTGAGTACATCCTCCACGCCGGTGGCGTCACTCCGGCTGGTACTGTGGGCAGTAACAGCCTGGAGGCCCTGGATTACTCCTATCAGCGAGGCTACCGGGTTATGGAGATGGACTTCTTTTGGACGACAGATGGCCAGCTTGTTTGCGTCCATGATTGGGACACCTATTACGCCCACAGCCTGGGCAAAGAGGCCCTGACACTCCAAGAGTTTGAGTCGGTGAACGGCTCCTATGGGTTCACATCCATGACACTTGATACCCTGGCTCAGTGGATGACCCAGCACGACGATGTTGTCATTGTGACCGACATCAAAGAAAACTGTGCAGAGGGTGCGAAACTGATTGCGGAGCGGTATCCGCAGTTGCGGGACCGTTTCTACATCCAAATCTACAACACTCAGGACTATGAGACGGTATCCGCGCTGGGGTTCCAGAACATCATCCTGACGGTCTACCAGATGACTTGGGCGGAAAAAGCGGATGCCAATGCCCTGGCGGCCTTCGCCAACAGCCATGCGCTGGCAGGCATCACATTCCCCATCGACCTGGTAGACCTCATCCCTGGGTATCTTGAGACCCTGGTAGCCTCCGGCACTCCAGTCTTTGTCCACACCGTCAATGACGCTGAAACCCAGCAGATGCTCTTTGACGCCGGTGTGACAGGGGTATACACAGATGGGACCATTCAGTGAGCAGGGGAGGCGCAATCCATGGGTGAGACGCTGATTTGCCCATATTGCGGGCAGGAACAGTACAGCCACGAGCCGGATGAGATGACGGCCTACATGTGTTCTACGCAGTGTGAGCACTGCGGTAAAATGTTCTGGTACTCTGTCACAGTCACCAGAGAGTATCATGCCACGAAGGATGAGGCCGACTAGACCTCATCACCAAAAAGACGAGACCTATATGCGTCAGCCAAGAGGGGGATGACGATGGAGAAAAAATATTATGAAAAAGGAACCGCAAGGTTCAAAAATATCGAGGCCCTGACGGCATGGCTCGAAAATCTCGACGCAGAGGCCGCTGGGGAGACCTGTGACCGCCTTCTGGCAGTCCGTAAGGGTCAGTTACCGCACGGCCGCTCTGATGCCATACAGGACGCTATAAGCGCGTCTTTTCAGGTGACAGGCTATGTGCTTTCTAAACCGGGCTGGGCAACCAATTTGGGCCCCAGTAAAGAAGAAAAATGGGCCATACAGCGCACATCCCTGATTGAGCGTCTGCAGAAGTTCTATGACTATTGCACAGAGTTCGGTCAGACTCCTAATGTTGGCTTCTGGATGGACGGGGAGTATGCTTTTCTATATCTTGGAAACCCCAGCTCCGGCATCATTGTGCCGGAGCCTGAAAAGTATCTGGAATACATCCCGCCGAAGGACTATTCCGCTATGACCCCACTCCAGGTGCGAAAGCAACTTGGCGTCGGCATATCTCAGGAAGACAGCGATATGCAGTCTCTGGTTTCCGCAGAAGTCGAGGCAAGCCTAACAGGGGCAGACCTCAAGAAAAGCCTGGAAGACCAGAACCAGGCGATTGCGGATATTGAGCAGGAAATGAAGGATACTCGGGAGGCCAAAACCGGGGAACTGGCTGAACTCCGCATGGAAATGGAACGTATCCAGGCGGAACTGGATGCCAAGAAGTCCGCGCTCATGGCGGAATTGGAGCAGAAGAAGCGGTACATGGAGCAGATGAAGGAACAGATGGAGAACCAAATCTACATGCTGGATTCCCAAATCTATGCCATCCGCTGCTTCGCGGGTGAGGTCGTCCAGTTCGCCCATATCCGGTCTGGCCGGAATGCCCCCATCACCGAGCCTATCGTCATTCATCAGAAACTCCGGTTCCTGGATGAAGACCTGGGCCGCCTGGCATCACTCTACGAAATCCAGTGGGAGAGACTGGACCTGTTCGAGCAGTTCCTCCGGCACTCGCCGCTGGCCCTGGATACTTTTGCACCCAATGAGCGGTGCGTTGTCCTGGTCCGCCTGAGCCGCACCGGCACACAGCAGGGAAGGGACAATATCCGTCCCTACACGAATCTCTTTAAGAACTATGAGTATTACCACGGAAAGACCGTGGGCATCATCATCCGAAATGGGGAGAACCTGTATCTGGGCTGGACGGAAGAGGATAGGGTTCATATCGAGGATGACCTGCTCATCTCCAAGGTAGTCACGGAAGTGACACCTGGAAAGGACCCGGAGTTCATGTTCGAATCTGAGCGGGAGCGGTACGAGCAGCAGCAGAAAGCTGAGCGCCGCCGCTTGGTGGATGGGTTGGTCTCCCGCTCCTTCGTTTACAACATCCTGCAGGGTGTTGTGGAACACACCGATATACTCCCACTCCCGGAGGGTGTGGCGCTGAATAAGCCTTCGGAGTATGTCATCTACTCCGTGGCGGACAAGTGGTTGGCGGACAACCGCTTTGGCTCCTTCAACGAAATCGTGGAAAAGTCCAATAATCGGGTCACAGAAGGTGATATGCTGTTGACAGTCCAGCACCTTGTCCCGGAGCGCAGCTCCTGGGGCGGCAACTACAGCCAGCGCTGGGACAATATACGCGGCAGAGGCGACCGGAATCGGACCCATGACTGCCAAGTGGAGGACTGCAAAATCTATCCTGCTAATCTGGTCGAATACGATGAGCCTGTCAGCAAGACACGGTTTAAGCGTCTGGTGCCGCCTGGGTATTTCGAGCTCCAGAAGAACCCGGACGCGAAGCCCACTTGGCGGGAGTTCGTCGAGTACACTGACAGGTATGAGCCGCTCCACAACGAGGATGGTTCCGAGGTCCCGCCGGATGAGCAGGACCAAATTATCGAAGTGTTCGATTACCGCAGACAGCATGTCTATGTCTCTGTACCAAAAATGTTCAGCTACGCTGATGCTCGTTCGAATTTTGAACTACAGCCGGAAGAGTATATCAATCTGACCTACCTCAACAGTGTCTGGCTGGAATGGGCTGTGACCACCAAGAACCTGGGTGGCTGGACGGTAGGCGGCAAGGAAGTGACTTACGCCTATGCTATCAAGTACATCAAGACGGCTCTGGATTTCATTCGGAAGCGGGAAGCGGAGGAAAAGGCGCACCTGGACGCTGTGGACAGCACCATTACTCAGGACCCGGACTGGCCGCTGCGGCTGAGCGAGTGGAAGCTGGCGAAGGGTGTGCGGCAAATCACGCCGTATCAGGCAAAGCGGTTTTCCAAGTATTACAGAGAGGAGGCTGAGAAGTGATGGAGAGGGATGACCTCATCGTTCGGAGGGTCGTGGCCGCCTACTTCGCGGGGGATGAGGTCATCCCCTGCGGAGAGGTCCGGGCTGCGATAGAGATGTGTCCGGCGGCAGACCTCCCATCGGACTGGCTGAGCAAGGAGGCAATCCAGTCTGCAGTGAAAGAGTCGTATGCGGGGTGTATGGACTCGACCGTCTATGCGCCAAGGGATTTCCTCCGTCTGCTGGACACAGTTCCGTCAGTTCGGCAGCATGAGCAAAATTTCGGTCACTGGATACGCCGGGATGTGGCAGGGGAGGACCCGTGGGAGTGCAGTGAGTGCGGCAATTCCGTTCCGGTCTATGGATATCATTTCTGTCCAAACTGTGGGTTTCCGATGAGATTGGGAAAGAAGGCGGGTAAATGAAACCTGAAAGTTGCATTCGCAAACTGCCGATTTATCAAGGCAATATCCTCGAAATATCCCATCCGGCTCCGACCTTTATCGTCCAGCAGGTCAACTGTAAGGGCGTGATGGGTGCTGGTCTGGCAAGGCAAATTCGGGCGAAATGGCCCGGTATCTATGCGCCATATGTAGAAATCTGTCGGAACAAGGGTGTACAGGCACTGGGCACAATGTTTCCCTATGTGACACCAGATAATGGTCCCGTTATCTGCAACTGCTTTGCCCAAGACGACTATGGCCGCGATAGGCAATATACCTCATATCCGCACCTCCATAAAAGTCTTTGTCAAGTAAGGGCGTATGCGGAAAGCCATTTTAAAGATTATCTTGGTACAAAAACGCCAGTCTCTATTGCAATCCCCTATGGGTTGGGATGCGGCCTGGCCGGAGGCGATTGGAACACGGTTTATGGCATCCTTAACGAGGTGTTCTTTGACTGCAATAACAACTATCTGCACGTTTACATTTGCAAATTGCCCGAGCGGCGGAAGGAGGAACTGAAATGAGCACTGTCCCGAGAAGCCCGTATCCAGATGGAGACCGCAGCATCCTGGCCTGTCCATCCTGCGGAAGCGGTGAATACCTGTGGAACGAGGACGGAAACCGCAACCATTTCTGCGGCCAGTGCGGTCAGGCTATTGATTGGGGGGATGAAGCGCCCAGGAAGGACCTGCGGGTCGCCTGTTATTGCCGTGTGGCCACTAGGGAACAGGCGGAGGAAACTGACCTGGAGACGCAACGTGAGCTGCTTGCAAGGGAAATCAAGAACGGAAAGTTCGGTCCCAACTGCTATATCCTGAACCCGCAGGAAGACCCCGCCGCCGTCAAGGCGCTCCGGGCCTATGCCGCCGCGACTGACAACGGGGAACTGGGCATGAGCCTGCTGGCTACCATCAAGCCGTTGGAGCGGCCGGAGGAATGCCCATTCGACCAAAGCACCAAAACACTTCAGTGCCTGTTCGATGAGGCGTGGAAGCTGAACACTTCCGCAGAAACCAGAAGCCAATTTACCCAGATGGTCACGGACCAGCTCTCCGGCATCATGCAGGATTTCAATTTCCTGGTGGAGAACTGGAAGCTGATGACTGGATTCGCGGATTTCCCGCAGGACAAGGAGGACAACGAAACATGAAAACCTACAAGCTGGTTCTGGGCGGCTTGGATATGCTTGCGGCAGCCGCATCCCTGGCTTTGGCCATCAAAAAGAAGAGCAGCCTGCAGTACGGGTTTGCGGTCGGATTTGCTCTGATGGGCGCACTCAATCTGCTGGACGCCGCCCAGGACGACAAGTACCCCGACATCTATGGTGGCCGGGCATGACCTGCGTCATCTGCTTGGAGGATAGGGGAGGGGTGATGTTCAATCACCGCCGGGTCAGCCGGGATGCGGCCGTCACAGACCGTATCCTGAAACTCGCCGCCGAGTACGGCCCGCTGAATATCACCCCATATACCCTCCGCCTCCTGCCACAGGAAAATATCCCCTCATGCGTAGTCCATATCTGCGACCACCCGATTACTGAGGAAAAAGGCACCTGCTGGTTGGAGGATACCGTTGGAGAACTGCGGCCTGACGCCGCAGACAGGCTAATTCTCTTCCGTTGGAACCGAACATATCCGGCAGACACGCTCTTTGACCGTGAGGCATTCTTCTCCGGGTGCAACTGGAAGCTGACAAGCCAAGAGGAATTCCCCGGGAAATCTCACGAAAAAATCACTATGGAGGTATACCACCGTGCTTAGACAGAAAATTTTAGCGATTGGCACCGCCCTGCTTCTCACCTTTTCCCTTGCCGGGTGCGGCGGGGAGGCCACTCTGGGCGATATCTATGATGGGCTCAGCGATATTCCGGTCGAGGATATCGTGGATGGGGCCTCCGGTCTGCTGGATGGAGCGATTCAGGACGCCACGGATGCCTGGAACGAAGGTACATCCCAGAGCGCCGGGCAGAGCACCAGCGCTGTATCCTTGGACGACATCCCCGAGTTCAGCGACAGTCCTTATGTTACAGTGAATGACAATATCCCGTACTTTACAAAAGATGACCTGACCACGGAGGCGTTTGAGACCTATTCTGAGTTGGATGACCTGGGCCGCTGCGGCGTCGCATACGCCAATGTGTGTCAGGAACTGATGCCCACCGAGGACCGGGGCGAAATCGGCCAGGTGAAGCCGACCGGCTGGCACACTGTCAAGTATGATTTTATCAGCGGCAAGTACCTGTACAACCGCTGCCATCTGCTGGGGTATCAGCTCACAGCGGAGAATGCCAACGAACAGAACCTCATCACAGGCACCAGATACCTCAATGTAGAGGGGATGCTCCCGTTCGAGAACATGGTCGCCGACTATGTGGAGGAAACAGATAACCATGTGCTCTACCGTGTGACTCCTATCTTCCAGGACGACGAACTGGTGGCCCGGGGCGTCCTCATGGAGGCCCTATCGGTTGAGGACGACGGAGAGGGTATTTGTTTCAATGTCTACTGCTACAACAACCAGCCCGGCGTCATCATCGACTATGCGACAGGGGAGAGCCAGGCTGCTTGATAGAGAGGTCCAGTTATGATATATACCGTTTTAACTAACAAGGCAATACAGATTGCTTATGAGGCCCATCAGGGGCAGGTCGACAAAGCGGGACTCCCGTACATCTTCCATCCATTCCATCTGGCCGAGCAGATGACGGATGAAATCTCGACCTGTGTGGCCCTGCTCCACGATGTGGCGGAGGATACCGATGTGTCGCTGGACGACCTGGCCGGGGAGTTCCCCCCAGAGGTCATGGAACCGCTGCGGAAGCTCACCCACCAGACTGGGGTGTCCTATGCTGACTACATCATCGGCCTACGGGATGACCCGGTGGCCAAGAAGGTCAAAATGGCTGACATCCGGCATAACTCGGATATGAGCCGGTTTGCTGGTGGTAAGCCTATCTCCTTCCGGGATGCCACTAGGTTGGATGAAAAATATAAAATGGCTCTGGCTCTTCTCTCAGAAGAGTGCTGAAATTTCGATAGGAGGTTTTCTGCTGTGAAGCACAAGCGCGCATTTACTGCTCTTGTGGGCATTGCTATCGGCGGCACGGTCGCCGCCATCATTCATCAGCTCCGCAAGCCGGTCACATACAATCTCCGTGACAGCAGTGGGAAGGTGGCGGCCACCGGCACGGCGAAGGATGGAAAGGTTACGGTTGACGGGACGCTTCCCTATGGGACATATACCATCCGGGAGGAAGACCCGGCCACCACGGAGTAAGGGTGGTGCCATATGATTCTGGCATTCACTGGAGCCGGTATCTCCCAGGCGTCCGGTGTGCCCACATTTGCTGAGCAGCCTGGCATCCGGGACTGCCTCACCCGCAGTTATGCCATTCAGCACCCCGTGGAATATGGGAAGGTCATCGCTGAAATGCAAAAGGCATGTGACGTTGCGGCTCCCAATGACGCTCATCTCGCCCTCGCAGAGTATGATGTTCCGGTCATTACTATGAATGTCGACGGACTTCATCAGAAGGCCAGGAGCCGTCATATCTTAGCCATCCACGGTACTTTGCCGGACATCGTACTCTATGATGACCCGGCACCGCTGTACGAAGTGGCTCACAACTGGGTGTTCCAGTTGAGGGAGGGGGACTTTTTCCTGATAGTGGGAACATCCTACTACACCAACATCTCTGTGCAGCTCAAGCGGGAGGCGCTCAGGAGGGGAGCGGATGTGTTTGAAATCGACCACGATGCGGAACATCTGGTCCGAGACTTCCTCCAGAAGGCGAATACTCCGGCCTGTACTTTTGAGCAGTTCTTGGCGAGAAGCCCATACATATAAAAACAGCCTGCGTTCCTAAATTGGGCACAGGCCAGTTTACATAATTTGATTTTAACACAATTTACTTATACAAAAGAGAAATAAGGTTCCATGGTTATTAAAATACTACTAAATAGCTTTCCGGATAAGCAGCCGCTCACAAGTCAGGAGCTTGAGGCGGCAATCGCTATTATCTCTTTTATTGTCAGATATTATGCAGGTATAGGAATTGATATTGGTCCTGCAGACCTTCAAGTCATTAAACACCCGAATCGTGGATATCCGCAGTTTTGCCCGCAGTCGCTCAATTCAAAATTTCCTTGTGATTCGATTTTTCTAAGCATGGATTCTTTCACATTTTGGTGTCAGCTTATTTTCCAAGTATCGCATGAAATTACTCATTGTGTGATACATCGCCTAAACAGCCATGAGAATCAGAAGGCTTCATGGGTTGAAGAAACTATTTGTGAGGCAATGTCGCTGGTATTCTTGAATATGTTTGCCAACAACTGGAGTGAATGCTGCTTATCAAAAAAGAGCCCACACTATTACGAAGACATTCAAAAATACTTGAGGGGAGAATTAGAAAAAACTGGAAATAATAAGTTGGAAAACTGTAATGGAATCATGGGTCTTAAAGAGGTCGAACAGAGTAGTGTCAGCAATAGGGAAAATCGTTGTGAGGAGATGCACCAACTCTATCATTTGATTCAGTCAGAGGATGACATTCGGGGCCTCGTCAACTACCGAAACAATGTGGTGTCTGGGACAATTCTTTTGGACACGCAGATGTATCAAAAAGCATACCCGTCTTCACAGGCAGTTCAATACTTGTGCTGTTTGCAGAAGGATGCATTAAGGCGAAATGTGGCAGTGTCCAAAGTTTCGGAGGAATCATAGAAAGGTTTACTCATTGCTCTGAGATTATAAAATATGAGGACTCCTTATAAAAGTCCTGTGCGCTATTCAAGCAGAGCACAGGACTTTTTTATTCGACGATGCTCGATACATAAATTTCACTCTGACCAGGAAACTTGGCCTGATAGCGGAAGCCACGACCTTTAGGCTTCGGCAACTCTGGAAGCGGGGACGACTCATTTTTTACGGGCTCTGGCTCCGCAGCGGCAGTCTTATGGTAGGTATCCCGGCGTTGACCTGCCTGCGGGACCGCCTTTATCCCAACAGGGTATCCGCTCTGAATGACGGAACACGGAGCGAGGCAAACGCCGTCTAGGACCTGGGAGGCGTAAAGCATCACAATCAGGTCGCGGAGATATGTGTAGGGCTGAATAAAATCCGACTCAATCGTGACAGAATAGAAAAATGCTGCCTCAATATCATAATATCCGTCAAGGCTTCCAAATGGCGTATCCATCCGATAGAGGCAGTACTTGTGACCCTGAAAGTCAGTTTCTTTGAGCAGCACCCCAGTCATTTCACCCGTCGGGTCGTCTATCTCAAAAAACACTCCATTTGGTGGAAGTTGGCCGCAGTTTTCTTTGAGTTGTGTCGAAACCAACTCCGCATCCAGAAGTACGTGTAGATTTTGAAAAGGGACCTTGACGGTATCAAAGGTCTTCTCCGGTACGATGTCGAATGTGTATTCGTCTATTAGCGGGAGCATAGCAGCTAAGGAGTTAATGTGGATGCGCTGCACCTGTTCCAGCGTAGATATATCGTTCAGAGACTGAATGTTTATGCCATACTTGGCATAGAGGTTCTTGACGACCTGTTCCTGCTCAAACGGGTCTCTGGGCCGCCAGCCGCCAAGTATCTTCTGGTTCAGTTCGTTGGCTGGCCGGTCACTATATGGGAAGGGGCAGGGGCCAGTCAGCCACGCTCCGGCTGTGGATACGCCATACACGCAGCACTCCAAGTCGAATTTGTCCGGCCGGAGGTACTCCAGTGTCTGCAACATCAGATTGACATAGGCAGTCCGAATGTCCTTCTCCACCACAAGGGAACTCTCGTATTGGAGGCGCATTAGCTGGCCCGCAAAAGCGCAGAACTCATGCTCCATGTGATTCTTCTTGATAAGTGCGCTCAGGTTGTTATAAAATGCATGGAGGCCCAGGACGAATTTTTCTTCATTGGCTCCAGCCAACTCCAACTGTCCTTCGATTTGCCTGGTCAGAATTTTCTGGGGGAGGGCCGCACTGATTGCATAGGCCCCGGCCGTGAGTTTCTGAAAGGGGACATTCTCTACGAGTTGAAGGACCCAGGTTGCCGTGCCGAACGTACGGTCCATGATTAACTGAACTTCCAGGGGCTTCCCGGCAATTCGCTTCTGGACACGCTTTAGATACTTCCCGACAAAATCGGTAGATTTGTTTTCAAATTGCACGCAAACCCTCCTCCCAATGAACGTTTTTCATATCACTTGCTAAAGCCTATGATAGCTTATTGTACCACATAGTAGCAAATCACTCAACTGCTAAAGAAGAAAAACATTGAATAATTCATCATTATGTGGTATAATTGGCCAGAGGTGAGAGAAATGCGCATTCTGTCAGTTGACTTTGATTATTTCGTGAATCCTACGCCCATTCAGCGTGCAAACTATTTCCCTGACGGCGGTCTGGAAATGAATGATACACTGAATTCTTTTGTATGGGCCGGGTCTTATGCTTTCTCCAAAAGCGCAACGAAAAAGTTTGGTGATGAAATGTCCAGCTTGATGGATGTTGAGTTGCTGAAGAAACCGTTGCAAATGATTCATAATATTATCATGACACAGAAAGATATTTGCGGCATGGTGGCAGACAGCCACATGCACGCCTATGATTTTATCCGGGAAAATCATGATGGAAGCGCAACGGAGTTGTACAATGTGGACTTCCACCACGACACCTTTGATGTGGGAAAGGAGGTCCACTGCGGGAACTGGCTGCGTCGGCTCTTGGATGAAGGAGCTGTAGATGAAGCGTATTGGCTCAATCGACCTGAAAGTGAGTTAGATGGCAACCTGACTACGGTCATTCAGCTTTCTGAACTCCCAAAGACTGGCTATGACCTGGTGTACGTTTGCCGTTCCGGCTGGTGGACTCCTCCTCACATGGACGGCGACTTTATCAAATATCTCGCCCGGCCACTGATTGAGAACAAGAATGGCTGGGAAGTGAGATACCAAACTGGCATTCTGGAGAGCCGGTATAACAGGGAGTTAAAGGCTCTGATAAAGCAGGAGAGCGCAATTCGGGACCAACTCTCGGCTGTCCCGTGTCCCAAGGAACACTGAGCCTTAAAGCAAATTGACTGCTCAAGTATGAAATGATATAATAGTTCTATCAGTTAAGGAAGTATCATTGCAAAAACGCATATGAAAATCACAGCGGCTTTCGTTTTATGAAAACGGAAGCCGCTTTTCTATATACACAAACGTCACCATCAAGGAGGAAGCAGTATGAGTAAAAGCAAGAACGAGGCCGACCAGCTCAGAGAAGGAACCCGTGTCCTCGTGCATGGAGAGGCTGCCTATCTGTGGATTCAGGACTATAATGGTCTGGTATTCACAATGGGAACAGTAATGCGGACGCCGAAGCCGACGGACAAGAAGGTCCTGGTCATCCTGGATATGCTGGGCGATAAGTGGGATGTGGTCGCAACGGTACGCCGCACCGCGCTCAAAATCGCCAGGCAGCCATCCACAAAGGAGGGCAACGCTCATGTTCACGCTTGAGGACGTCCGGCGGGAGTATCATCGTCTGGACGGGATTTGTGGAGTCGACACCTCACAAATTCCAGTAAAAATCTCAAAACGGGCCAGGGTGCAACGGGGGTGTTGCGTATGCTTCGGGCGTACCGTGAAGGAAATCCGGCTGTCGGATTTCATTTTCAGCGAACCTGAGGACCTGTTCTATGACACTGCGCGGCACGAATATGCCCATGCGGTAGTCAAACTGCGGCATCCGACAGAACGACATGTACACGATGCAGTCTGGAAAGCGGTTTGCCTGGAAGTGGGGTGTAATCCAAACCGGCTCACATCTACCCCGACCGAAGTACGGAGCCAGCGCGAGGACAAGGCCAAATATGTGCTGACCTGTAAGCACTGCGGGGTCCAGTGGAAGTTCTATCGGAAAACCAAGTTGATAAAATATTTGCTGGCCGGAGGCACAAAATTAGCCTGCAATCGATGCGGTCACACAGATTTTGAGTTGGTCCAGCGAGGCCCAAAAAGGAGATAAGTAAAAGTGGCAAAGTATCGGATAGGAGTCACGGAGGCCGGTGATGCCGGTATCGACCTGAACTGGGTCCAAAAGATGGACACAGTGGACGGTGCAGTCGTTATCACAAAGCAGATTACACACGGTTTCCTTGACGCAGTGCTGGAGCACCAGAGAAAGCTCATTGTCCATACCACTCTGACCGGCTATGGCGGGAGCGTCCTAGAACCTTGCGTTCCGACACCGGACGAGCAGTTCGAAGCGGTCCAGGCTCTAGTGGATAGCGGTTTCCCACAGGAGAAAATCGTTATCCGGGTGGACCCGCTCATCCCAACAGAGAAGGGTCTGGGCAAAGCGCTGCGGGTCATCGAGACCTGCATGGATGACGGCTTCCGGCGGTATCGGGTCAGCGTCCTAGACATGTACAGGCATGTCAGGAACCGCTTCCGTGCAACAGGACTTCCGTTGCCCTATGGTGAAAACCAGTTTGCCAGCAGAGCGCAGTTGTCCGAAGCGGATGCAATGCTCCGCGAAGCCGCCGCATACTGGCAGGGGCTGGGCCAACAGGCAAGAGACCTGCGGATTGAGTCCTGCGCGGAACCATATCTGCGGTATCCTATCCGTTGCGGATGTGTCTCGGCCTACGACCTGGAATTACTGGGCCTGGATGCGAGCGACGCCGACTCCATGGGCTACCAGCGGGAGCACTGCATGTGCTACTCCGGGAAGGTAGAACTACTGAGCCACAAACATCCGTGTTCGCATGGATGTCTCTATTGCTATTGGGGAGAATGTACGACAAATTTGAAAAAGGAGGGAAGCTCCAGTGGATTATAAAGAATTCTGCTCTAAGTACCACGTGCGTTTGAATGACCAGCAGGCCACCGCTGTACAGAGAGTGAATGGAGCCACTTTGCTGCTGGCTGTGCCGGGGAGCGGGAAGACCACGGTCATCGTGGCCCGTACCGGCTATTTGCTCCATGTGGTGGGCATCGACCCGCGTAATATCCTGACCATCACCTTCACGAAGGCGGCGGCCCGTGAGATGAAGGAGCGGTTTATCAAGAAGTTCGGGGAGGTCAACGGCTTTGTGCCGCACTTCTCGACTATCAACAGTTTTTGCCTGTCGGTCATCAAGACCTGTGCCCGGGAAAAGCACATTACGATTCCTGAACTGGTGCCCAACAATGAGCCCATTATCCGGGACATCGCCCGGACGATGATGCGGGATTATCCCAGCGACTCGACCATCAAGTCCCTGGCACAGAGCATCGGGAAGGTCAAGAACGAACTGATGGAAAACGACCAAATCAAGCAGATTGAGGAGGAAGGTATCGACTTCTACCAGTTCTACCATAAGTACAAGGCCCATTTGACCGACAACGGCCTCATGGATTTCGACGACCAGCTTCTGATGGCCAACGAACTGCTGGATACATACCCGGACATCCTGGCCCGGGCAAAGAAGCAGTACCGCTATATCAGCCTGGATGAGGCACAGGACACCTCTCTGGTGCAGCACCGCATTGTCCAGAAGTTGGTGGGGAAGGACGGCAACATCTTCATGGTCGGTGATGAAGACCAAAGCATCTACGGCTCCCGAGGCGCTTACCCGGAGGCCCTGCTCAGTTTCGAGTCCGACTACAACAACGCCAGCATCATCTACATGGAGACGAACTTCCGCAGTGACCAGAAAATCGTTCTGGCAGCCAACCAGTTCATCAAGCGGAATAAGGAGCGCCATGATAAGAACATGCACCCGAATTCCACAGAAGAGGGCAAAATCAACTTCGTCCCCCTGCAGGACATGAAGTCTCAGCCACATATGGTCTTTGATGCCATCCGAAAGGCTCTGGCCGCCAAGGACCACACCCTGGCGATTCTCTATCGGAACAACTACTCAGCCATCCCCATCATCAATTTGCTTCAGAAGGCAGGGCTGGGTGTCCGTACCCGGGATGCGGCCGGTATCTTCCTGACCAACTTCGTGGTCAGTGATATCCTGACCTTCTTCCGTTTCGCCAAGGACCAGACCAATCTCCAGCTCTTCCGGCAGCTCTACTACAAGTTGGGGCTCTACCTCAAATCCTCAGTGGTTCAGTCCATTGAAGAGACGATGGCGAGGCAGCCTTGCCGTTCCGCGCTGATTCCTCTGACCCATTATGGCCGGATTTCTGCGCAGTCACGGCAAATCCTCCGGTACATGGATGAACTCCCGAAGATGTCCCCGCTGGACGGTATTGACAGTATCCTCTGGAACATTGGATACATGGATAACTGGCTCCAGCGGAAAATCGATGAAGGAGCCTCCGAGTCCTCGCTCATGCTGAAGGTCAATATTCTGAAGCTCGTGGCCATGGAGTATAAGACCGTTGATGAGTTCCTGACCGCTATTGACCGAATTCGGGACTATCAGGGCGACCCGGACTCCAATGTGACGCTTTCTACCATCCATTCCAGCAAGGGCCTGGAGTTCGACCAGGTAGTGCTGGTGGATGTGTTCAACGGTGTCCTGCCTACCATCAGCAACACCAAGGAGGAAAAGGACGAAGAAGAGGAGGCCAGACTGTTCTATGTGGGAGCCACCAGAGCCAAGCATCAGCTTGACATTGTGGTCCCGAACGCCATGTTTGGCCAAGCACTGGAAGTATCCGAGTTCCTGAAGGGATTCGGCAGCAACGTATAACCGCAAAGGGCCAGAGGGAATTTCCTCTCTGGCCCTTTTTTCTCTCGCAAAATAGGTTGAATTTATCCTATAACGAGATATAATATCATTGAGGTGATTGCCATGAAGATTGATACAAAGGCTATATTTTCGATTACGGAGGCCAATCAGAATTTCTCCAAGATAGCCAGGAAGGTCGACGAACTTGGTTCGGTGGTCATAATGAAAAACAACGCTCCGAGATACCTCATCATCGACTTCAGCAAGGCAGAAGCGGATGCTGAGGCCCCGGATGAAGATGTGCTGGCTATCTCCCAAAAACTCATTGAAGAGAACCGGGAAGCCTACGAGGTGCTTGCGCAATGATTCGGCTGACAGCATCGCAAGTCATAAAACTGCATGAGCAGCTTATCCAGCAGACTGGAGGAAGTCACGGCATCCGGGACATGGGCCTGCTGGAATCGGCGGTAGAGGCCCCGTTCCAGGCGTTCGGCGAACACGAACTGTATCCGTCTATACAGGCAAAGGCGGCCAGACTGGGTTATGGGCTTATAAAGAATCACGCCATGATTGACGGCAACAAGCGAATCGGTGCTCATGCTATGCTGGTCATGCTTGCCCTGAATGGGGTTTCGCTGCGGTATACGCAAAAAGACCTGTATACCGTCATCCTGGATGTGGCCGCCGGTCAAAAAGGATATGAAGACCTGCTGGACTGGATTTTGGAAAAGCAGATTTGAAGAAGGTGCCTCTATGGAGGTCATAGCCGAAAATAAACACTATGCCTTTGCAGACTGTTGGGCCTGGTCTAATAATAGATGTGAACTCATAGAGGGGACTACCGCTGTGGATGGAAATGAACCGGAATTGGACTGCACAGTTTATGTGACCGAGACTGTCAGCGGTGGGATGGCCGGGGAAAATAAGCACGGGATAGAGTTGTTCCAGGTGGCACTCTCGTCCAATCTCTCAAATCTGAGCTGAGTGTCAAGGAGCAACTCCTTGTGGGCCAAATTGACCCGCTTTGGAATACGTGATATAATAATTTCACAAATCAAGGAAGTATACACACCACTTGTACATATTGGCAAAGACTCAAGACAGCCTATCCGAAAAACGGAGGGCTGTCTTTTTTTATAATTTTTTTGCAAAGGAGATTTTTACATGGAATGCGTCAATCAACTGCGGAGGCGGTTATTTCCCGCTTCTGAACCGGAAAACTACATCGTCCATAACCTTCGGACATCCCTGAGCGTGGCTGAGCACCAGCGAGACACCGCTCTGACCAGACTGGCCCAGGCAGAAACCGAACTGATAGACGTACGCACAAAGCATCAGTGCTTAGTGCAGAACCTACAGCTCGTCGCCAAGGGTCAATACCAGGCAGTCTATGAGAATATCAAGGACAGCCTCGACCAGGAAGGGTGGACACTCTATCGAGCCGCAGAGCACCGCTGTAAAACCTCTGTTCATGAGTTCTTCTCGACTGAGGATAACATGGGGTGCTTCGAGGCTATGGATGGAACACAACTCCTTCCTTGGCTGGAGTGCGCTAACTTCGGAACCTGCGACTGGAGGCAGTTGGATTGCCCCGGTGGCTACGAGGTATCCGAAAACCGGCGTATCAATACGGCCAGCGAGGAGTACATCAATTACAGAAAAGAAATTTTTGAGGAAGCAGTCAATGAGCTGCTCCTTCAGTGAACAAAGGGGGAATAAATGATGTTACCGGAAAAGCGCTGGCAGACCTACGACGAGGCTTTGCAAGCAATGCAAGCTCCCGGGCCTGCTGTCCATTACCTCAAGGAGGTTTCTACTCGGTTCTACACGGAAGAACTGCTGAGCGTGGCTTTGAAAAACCATCGGGGGTCTCTGAGAGAACTCCGTAGGCCGAAGCGCACGAAGACACTCTGCCATGTAGTCCTGGAAGCCTGCCGGGATACGGAAGTCGAGTTTATCCCTGACGAGTATTTTGACCTCGCCTTCGCTAAAAAGGCAGCCAGTTTCTGCCCCAAGGCTCTGAGGACCATCCTGTATCGGTTCCGCAGCTTGCAGGGCAGAGGTTCCTTTACCCCGTATACTGTCGAAGATGTCAAAATCATCGCAGAAGCAGCCTGTCCCAAGGGATTGGGTCAGTACAAGCTGAGCGGGGCCAAGAACCAGGAACAGGAGCTGGCCGGTCGCACCTTTGAGCAGTATTGCTCGGAGTTATATGGCTATGTGGATGTTGCCTATACGTATGTGTATAAGCAGGCTCTGGATGTTCTGCTCCAGCATAGTACAGTTCCATGTCAAGGAGATGAAAAGGCATGACCAGTCAGAAGAAAATCAAAAACCTTGTCAGTGCCTATTCGGCCATCCGCATCGACTACGGCGATTTCATGGATGAAATCCTGCTTGACCTGAAAGAGCATGGTTTCTCGTCTGAGGCACTGCTGCGGCTTGGGGTCATTGATATTCCTGGGAAAGCGGCAGACCTCACCTTTGCAGGTGATGAAGAATTCGGAAAAGAGTCAGTGCATTGGCTCTTCAGTGAATATACCTCACTGTGTCAGGATGCCGGGGACGAGCCAGAGGATGTCACAGACAGCCTGGAACGTATGGGATTCACCTGTGAAGAAATGGCTGAGTATGGTTTCGAAGGGGTCGAGGCAGAGGATGATTTCCCGTATGAGGGGGATGAGGCTCCGGCGGTCGTCAATGTCGATATGGCCGCGAGCTTCACACAACCTCCAGTCAAGAGGGACAGCCACCTGCTTCGCTTTGAGGACTATACCCTGGAGGAGTGTCCGAACTGCGAAAGCGAGGTCGTTATACGAGCGAAGGGTATCTCCAGATGCCCACGCTGTGGGAAGCCGATTCTTCCCTGCACGACTTGCAGTAGCTGCACGACGCCATGCCCTTATGGATATACCGGCCGATTCAATGAACGTTTGAAACCAACGAACCCCGCTATCACGCAGAGGGAAGTTGATTTCTACATGGCAGAGTTGAATAAGAGAAAGGAGCGGTAAATTTGAAATTTTTCGTGCAATGTAAGTCCCCAGACAATTCTGTTGATTGCGGGATGTTTACGGGGCAGCAAATCATTGAAATGATGGGCAATCGTAACATTACAGGCTGCGAATACAAGGTCTATGATGTGAGCCGGTTTGGGGAGACAGAGATGCTGACCTATGTCAAGCCGGTGGACGCCCCATTCAATTTCCATGATTTTCATAATAAACGGGGAGACAGTTTGATTTCCGGGTACTTCCCGGAGGCGTGAGGAGGAACTGCCTTATGAACAGAACAGAGTTTTTGGAGTTTGTCAGTAAGAACTTCAATATTGGCGGCGATGCGATGCGCCTCATTGACAACATCCTGCAGTATGCGGAAAGGATTGTCGACTTGGCTGAGCGCCGGGAGTTCTTGAACGACACGCTCATGGGCACGATTGGCCTCACCGAAGAGGAAATCGCAAAAATTACACTGTAATGGAGGAACCAGCTATGACCGTTCATGAATTGACGAGGGAACAGCTTATTGAACTGAAGCAGCATATGCTCTGCGAGCAGGGGTCGCCGTCTTACGGCGAGCTGGCTGACGCAGATGAGCTGGTTTCGGACGAGGCCGCATTTGCAGAGTTTGACGCGACCGATTTTTCAGAAGATGACTTCTTCTGTACGGCCGGGCAATGAGAGGAAGGGAGTATTTTATGAGCAGAAAACACCATATTCAGGATACCACGACACGGTATGGGTTCACACTGGAATACGTAGAACGCCAGGAAACGAACTTGGATGGCCTTCGGGACTGGTACAAGTGGAACAGCGATGATGGCCGCTTTACCGTCTGCTGCGATGATGCCTGCGACGACAGCGGCCGACACGCCATTCACATCTTCCTGACCGGGGACTTCAAATACCGGCCGGAAGTTTATGTCAGAACGGACGATAATACCGGCGCGTTTGCAAGTATTGTTGTCCGGCGCGGCTCAGATGATGGCGGCCTGACCAGCTTGGAGCAGATTGATGCGTACATCGACGAACTGGCCGTGACGCGCAAGGCGGTACATGCGATTAAGGTGCTGTTCATTGACGGCTGGAAGACCATCAAGTCCAAAGTAGACCTTGACTTTGCCCTTGTCAGGCAGTTTGGCGAAAACAGACTTCCTGCAGCAAGCGAAGAGTTCTGGTCCAAAGTCATGAAGGAGTGAGATATATGAATCTGCGAGATGTTGCCATTTCCGGCGCGAAGAAAATCTGCGGGTCAGGCCAATGTATCTGTGGCTTTGATTGCGGCCATTCGAACAAGGCTCCGGCGGACCTGCCCAAGGTCGGAACGGAAGCGGTTTGTCCTTTGGCAAAATATGAGGTTAAGCCTCAGCCGGTTTCAGACCCATTTGGGCCTCCGGTGACGCAGGATGAAATCTATGCGCTTTGCCGTATGTGCCCACATGCAAAGGTCGAGTCCGAGGAGGACGGGCCGGAGCGGCTGACTCGTGTTGACTTCTACGAGGCTTGCCTGGATTGCCCGGTAAAAGCCTGTGAAGATGCCATGCAGGAGGCCGAAGCAGAGGGGAGGTTTGGATAATGCGGTACATTGGAAGCATTCAGAAAAAAGATGGGATGCTCGTAATTTCCGGCGTAATTGGTGTCCGGCGCTATCTGTGGTATAGCAAGCGCGAAGCTATCGTGCGCTACAACCAGGAGTGCCGTGAAAAACTGCAGCCGGAGCACCCGTCGATTAACGGAGAGCCTCGATTTGAGGAAGGAGATGCTGTCAAGGTCATCTCCAAGAACTCCAAGTTCAATGGGGATACTGGCGTTGTCACTGGCTACTGCAACGGGCAGTATCGGACGATTTGCCGGGTCCTTCTGAACAATGGGCACCTCATCAATATCTTTGACCACAACGTCGTACCGGCGTAAGCACCTGGGGAGGCTCTAATCAGAGCCTCCCCTCCCCATATAGGAGGAACTATGAGTAAAAAGAAAGAGATTTTGGATTACATTGAATCCTATATCAATGAGAAGGGATATTCCCCGACAATCCGTGAGATTGGAAAGGCAGTTGGCCTCCAGTCTACATCAGCAGTATCCTTTCACCTTGTGAAGCTGCGCAAGGAAGGAAAAATCGACTATGAGGAGGGCGTTCCTCGGACAATCACTCTTTATTCGGGGGACAAAGGCCGCACGACCAAGTTCGACCGCCTGGTTACTCAGCTTCAGGCGAAGGATGGCCCGCTGCATAGCAGACTGAAGATGGCGGCCTTCTTGGCTCAGGTCCAGTTATCGGACACCAGAGATGCCATGGGGTGGCTAGAGTACCTGGCGAAGCCCGCTGAGAAAGGAGAGCATCGATGACAACATTTGAAATTTTGGAACGGTGGGCCCAGTACACCAAGTTCGACCCGGAGCAGACCCGGTTCAATCTGCTCACATCGGAGTACACGCTCAATCGCTGTAATAAGCGGATTCAGGAACTGCTGAGCAACTACGACCCATCTGGCACTCTGGCAGTTGTGTATGCGAAAAACATCTGCCGGGAGTTGCTCCAGGAGAAAAAGCTGACACTGTTCGAGGCTTTGACGGAGTTGGATAAATACCAGGAGACAAAGGAAATCTGGGAAATGTTCAGCAGTCAGGAAGTAAGAGACATCGAGGATGTCTACCTCAACGCAGTGGATAAGCTGGTGCAGCAGGTCACTGGAACTAAAATGCTCGGTCAGAGGGATACAGACACGGAGCGGGATGCGTTCTTCGCGTCTGTGGATGCCGTGGTAGAAGAACTCCATATCGGAGTAGGCGGCTGCAACGAGGAACTTTACCGGCGTGGTGGAGAGTTCAAGCCTGTTGGGAAATTCTCAACCCACATCCATGTGTTCCAGCGGCTGGCCGACTGCCTGATTTCTCTGGAGTCCGTTGCGGATGGCATTTATCTCTGCTACATTGCGGAGCACGGTTCCGCCGCCGGGTATTTCGGCTTCTATCTGAAGTCGAACGGGAACCTGCTGTCTGTCAATGAGCGGGTCAATGAAGCGTTTGCCGGAGAGCATAAGCAAAGCCGGAACGCCAGATGGACGGATGAGAAGAAGTACCGTCTGTTTCCGTACAGCTTCATCATGCAGTTCAGTGAACACGACTACAAGGGATATGCGACCAAGCATATCATTGACGAAGACAAGCTCAGTTTTATGGAACTGGGTTCGGACGCATATATGCCCCTGATTTTGGCCATGGTCATGCTGAACCAGAAGTATGCGGGACGGGTACTGGATGACCTCCCTCTGATATATGTCGACTCGCTCATGCCGGTCAACCTGAAGTATATTGAATCTGGCAGCCAGGCCCTGATGATACCTTCTGACAGCGCCATCGCTCTTTCTCACCGGGAGTTCCAGTTGGATTTCACACCGGAGAAAGTGCTGGATGGCTCGCTGGCAGACAGATACGACATCGACAGTCCTGGCGCGGCAGGGAAACCTCCCCGACATACCGGGCATTTCAGCAACCGAAACCAGATGATGGTCGATATGTATGGACAGGGGTTCCAGTTCAATGTGAACACCCTGCTCAGGGCAAACCAGCACCTGGAACTGCCTGGGCGTCAGGAAGACGACCTGCCCAACAGTGAGTTCGTCGGGGACCATGACCGTATGGAGCTTCAGGCGTACTACGCGGTCCGAAAAGAGCTCGCAGAGTACATGCGAGATAGAATCCACGAGGAATATGTTGCTTATGGTGGGGTAGAGGCTATCAAAAAGTGGTGGCGTGCGGTTCTGAAGAAGAATGCCGAGACCATTGATAGGTTGGCCATTCAGAAGTTTGTCGGCTTGCCAAAAGACTCGGATGCCCCTGTGTACCAGGAGAACACCTCTGATAATCCGTTGCTGCGGCGCATTACCTATTGCACGGGAAACTTCCCGTCTGGTAACGATATCGGCTACGACCAGGTTCTGAATTACGGGGAAGGCAAATGGTATTCTAAGACCTATTATTGTCCCATCACGAATGCCAAGGTCAGCCATTTCTTTGTATTCAAACTGGCGGACTGGACAGAGATAGAGGTTCTGATTGGAGAAGAGGTCCCCCGTATCCTGAAAGGCTGGCGGCTTGCCGGTCATGACTATACGGGAAACCAGCTCCTGTATCCCTGTGACGAGGTAGATGCCGTCGGGACGCCGTTCGAGAAATACCAGTCCCAAAACTGGCGGTATTACGATAAGGATGCGCGTATCGACCGATACTCGTATGGCCCCGCCTACTTTAACTTTGCCTTCGCGGTAGGCTACAGTAAGAGCGGTCTGAACAAACTGCAGAAGCAGTACTTAGCCTAATATCATACAGCGGCTCCTCATATGAGGGGCCGCTTTTTGTATATTGCAATATGCACTGTTTACATATCCCTCCAGATATATTGACTATTATATTGTTATATGGTATAATATTGCTGACTCTATGGGGGAGGGGATTACCGTGGGACGCAAGGCGAAACCAAAGGTCGAATTGACCGAAGAAACAATCCGAAAATTGCCTGCAGCGGCTGTGATTGAGAAGCACCTCAACCTGCGGGTTCTTCTGAAAAAGGGGTTGAATGAGGGGAAAATTCAGTCAGATGCTTTGCTGAAGGTTCTCAACGCCATCAACCTCGACGAGGAAAGCGAGGCAGAGGTCTACGGGGCCATAGATACCCTGGGCATCCCTATCAGCACATCCGAGGAAGATAACCCCTCCGAGGATGGCCAAGGGCCGCCGGAGGCAGAACTCTCGGACGACCTGCTACCAAAAGCAGATGATTTCCCGCTGGATGATTCGGCCGCCTACTTCTTCCACGAGATGGCTGAAATCCCCAGGATGACACGGGAAGAAACTCTGGAAATGGCCAAAAGGGTAGAGGCCGGGAAAACAGCAGAGGCCAAACTACAGGGAAAAGGGGATTCTCTGACCGACGAAGAGCGCTCCAGCCTGGATAAAATCGTGAAGAGGGCGAAAGCAGCCAAGGACCGGATGATAGAGTCAAATATACGCCTGGTCGTCTCAATCGCCAGAAAGTACGCTCCCAGCACCGCCTCTATGACAATTCTGGACCTCGAACAGGAAGGCGTTTTCGGCCTGATGAAGGCTGTCGACCGCTTCGACTATAAGAAGGGGTTCCAATTCTCCACCTACGCCACCTGGTGGGTCCGGCAGGCAATTACAAGGGCCATGGCCGACCAGGATAAATGCGTCCGCATCCCAGTCCACATGGTGGATACCATCACGAAGGTCCAGAAGATAACCAAATCCCATGAAAAGTCCCTGCAAGACATTGACGAAGAAGCACTTGCTGTCCATATCGCGGGTGGGGAGGACAGATGGTCTGAACTAGGGCCGCGACAGAAGAAAAAATACCGTGACAAAATCCATGAGGCCATTCGGTTAAGTAAAAACAGCGAGCCGGTGTCCCTGGACCAGCCAGTAGGGGATGAAGAGACTGCTGATACTGTGGTAGGGGATTTCATCCGGGATACCAATACCAATATCTCACCGGAGGTCGTGACTGACCGTCTCCTCCTATATGAACGCCTCGACGCCCTCCTGATGACCTTACCGGCCCGGGAGTCAAAGGTGATTCGCCTCCGCTTTGGCATGGAGGATGGGAAGCCACGCACGCTGGAGGAAATCGGTCGGGAATTCCGTTTAACGCGGGAGCGCATTCGCCAAATCGAGGCGAAAGCTATGAAAAGGTTGAAATCTCCCTATATCTCAAAGCACCTTGGCAGTGACGCGGAGGATATCCTGGGCACGTATGAGGAACCCCCTGACCACTTTGAAGAATTGGATTGGAGTGACCTCGATGATAGTCAGTTTTGATGTTGTTTTCTCCGCTGTCGTTTCCATCTTAATCGTGACTTGTTTTACCACCGCGATTTCTTTTCTGTGGGAGATGAAAAAGGTCCCCAAGGATACTGATATCGGTGACACGATACATGCTTGGTCGGGCCTCATGACCGGGTTCTGCGTGTGTGTCCTGCTGACTATCGTATTTTCGGTATTTGCGTATATCTTCGCTCCGTATGACCTTCTGCTCAATAACCTTCTAATTCTACTGATATTCTTTGTTCTCTACAAACTTCTATACCGTAGCATCCGCCGTTGGACATGTAATGCCATTGACGGCGATGAATACAACGATTAGACCAACATCAGCCGTCCACAGTGTACTGCGCGGCGGCTCCTTATCCGGGTGTAGCGCAGTTGGTAGCGCACATGGTTTGGGACCATGGGGCCGGGAGTTCGAACCTCCCCACTCGGACCAGTTATAGAAAGTTGGGATACATATGGACTTGTTGCGCATGGCCATCGCGGCAGTTGTAGCGATTGTGGTAGGAATTCCATTTGTCTTGGCTACTCGGCATATGAGACCCGCCGGGGAAAAGGAATGGCAAGACGCCGCCCGGGCCGGGCGTGTCACAACCGGCACACTCACAGACAAAGTGTTCCTGCCCCCGGATATGTCATCGCAGTACTCAAAAATGCGTGAAGTACGATGGAAAGCCAGGTACGACTATACTGTGGATGGGGTGCAATATGCCTACTTCTGCGTCCTGAAAGCACCTGTACCGGAGCAAGTGGACTTGTATTACTCAGAAGGCCGACCAGACCGTGCAGCATTGCGGAGCGCGATGGTGCGTAAGCGAGGCCCGGCCTATACGTTTTGGTTTTTTGTCCCTGTCGCTATCTGGATGGTCGTCTATTGGATGCTCCCGATTGTTGGTATCTCAAAAGCATGAGCACCAGAAGTGTCCTTAATTTGACGTTCAACCCTTCGAAATGGTACAATAAATGCGTCAAGTAAGGAAGTATCTATCTGAAACAGCATCATTCTAAAGGTTCAGACAGCACACCGATAACAGGTGTGCTGTCTTTTTTATATACACAAACACCATCATTGATAAAAGGAGGCAAATCAAAATGTATAAAGCGAAGGAAATTGAGGGAGTTGTTTACCGAGTAAAGCATTTGACAGGCGGATGGTTGGTCGAAGTGCCGGAAACGGAGGACCCCATTGAGGCCCTGGCCACGTTTGCGGCCGAAAAGTCAGTCAAAGGCTACATCATCACGTCTGTAACACGCATTTTTGACTGTTCGAAAGACACTCCACGCATGGCTGTTATCTCCACCAAAGAGTTCAAATCCGAAGTCAAGCGTCTGATGGATGAGAAAGCGTATTATGAGCAGGCAGAGACTTACCCTGAGACCATTGAGGAACTGACTGCCCGTGCGGAGGCCGCCGGATGGAGTGTTGACCGAGACGAAGACGGTGAGCAAATTCGCCTGTCGTTTGGGCAGTCCACTCCGGCAGGCGAGGACTTCTGGTTTGACGCTTGCGGAGAGGACGTAGAAGAAGTCGTGGACAGTGTGAAGCGGTACGCTTTGGATTTCGACTGTGATGAACACGTCAGAGAGGTCATGAACGGCCAGGGTTCGCCTGATTTGACGACGCTGGTCGAGGATGCCAAGGCTATTCAGGAGATGCTGGATGAGCTGGCAGGCAGCCTGATGCGCAAACTAATTTGACGGAGGGAACGGCATGAACAAGATGAAAAAGTTTGAGGTCTACACCCTCGATACGTTCCCTGATGGGGATGGCGGCTGGGTCGAGAACGAGCGCCAGAAAATCGGCACTATCGAAATCCAAAGCAGTGAGCAGGCATTCCCGGAGGCTATCCTGAATGCCCTGCGCAATCTCACCTGCAGTGATATCGCGGGTAGAGAGCACCACGTGCTGAACACTACGGACCGGCGGCGCATCTACATCGAGGACTTCTATGGAACCGGCGAGTGGTGGGAGGTCGGCACGAAGAAGGGCAATAAGCCCTTCCTTGGGCTGCAACTGGTGAAGGAGGCAGAGTGAATTGGCAACCTGCAAAATGAATGTGGTCCACCGCGACAGCCATAGCGCCCCGGAATGCACAAATTGCGGGCATCGCTTCGATACGGATTATGCCAAGAATCCGTATGCTGAGATGTGCCGTATCGCAAAGGGGAAATTTGCGTATTGCCCAGTCTGTGGAGCCAAGTATGTTGGCTGTCAGATTGAGGGCGTGGACTTTGACAAGTGCGACCACTATCAGACCGACTGGATTATGCGAGGTCTTAAAGACTGAGTTTTCTATACGGAGGACAGTTTTATGGATAAGCAAAAAGAACTTGATTTTATGCTCCATTTCGCCAGAGAGGCGTTTCTGGATGAGGAGGTGTGCGCTGACCAGCTCAGAAGCCTGTGGACGGCGTATTGCCTGCACCATGGCCTCGATGCCGACACCAAGGCGTATGACGATGACCTCATGGAGGTTTGGAAGGCCGTGTCTGAGGAAGAAGCGGACACCGCAAACTGGAGCGACTTCGGCAGCTTCGGCACATTCATGTGCGCCGAGTTGGTGTGAGAGGGGAGTGAGCCTATATGGGACGCGGCAACTGCTGCACCTTTAGGGAACATGAAGGGCTGTTCTATGTGGACAAGGACTTTCTGGATGCCTATTCCCGGTACATCGATGAAGATGACGCCTGGGAGTCGCGCCTGAAGGGCGAATTGGATTTCACCGAACTCACTGACCCTGCGTGGGGTTACGATGAGACTGAGAGCCAGTACAACCTGGATGCCGCCATCTCGAACTTCAAATCCCGTATCATGGCCCGTTTCAAAAGTTTCCGGCCCTGTGATACCTGGGTGAAGTATCGAGAGGCCCACGCAATTCTGGAGAACTCCCTGTTCTATATCGCTGTCGAGGACAACGAGTGGAGCTGGGCGTTCGAACTCATCCAGAAGGAGGACCCGTACGACGACCACTTGTCCGGGCTCCAGGCAAAGCACTGCCAGAGATACCTGGATGGCATCCGGGACGCCCTGTTTGAGGACTTTGAGTCCCTGGGCACCTATGGATGTGCGTGGACGCACGGGACAATCCATCGAGAGGATTTTCGTAAGAGTGCTTAGGCACTTAGGTGCTTAAGCGCCAATATACCTAAGCACCGATGAGCAGCGGGGCCCCGTGGATTTATCCATGGGGCCTTGCGCTCTAAAAAAGGAGGTCAAAATTTTATGTTAGAAATCCGAAAAGTGCTGGTAGGCACTGTGGAGCTTGGCAGCCTATTCGTTGGCCGCCAGGCCCAGCAAGTCCCCCAGAACCCCATTGCAAAGACTGGAGATATCCCTATCTATTCTGGAGGCCAAATCACTATTCGAAACACGGTCCCCGGGAAGGCCATTCCCTGGGTCGCGGCGGGCGATATCCTGATTGCGGACAGATGCCTGCTCAGTGATGTGACCTGGAAGGAACTCGACTCCGCCGGACTCATTGCAGGCCGTGAGGTCTGCATTGACGGTCACAAGTATCTGTGCCGTGTCCCAAAGGTGGGATACGACTGGGACCGCCAGAATGAGTGGGATAAGGCCCTTGCCATTATGGGGGCTGACAACAGCCTCTGGCATTGGAACTCCATGTACTTTTGGGGCGCTGAAGGACTCACTACCGTCACAAGGATTGCCCGTGGCTGCCATACGGCCTATACCAGAGACTATGCGGATGAGGATTCGAGGTACTTCAACGTCGGGTTCCGACCCTGCCTGATTCCTCTGGAGAACGACTTTGCTTCCTACCTGGTGGGGGGTGAAGCGCAATGAGCTATTACAGCATCGCTATCGACGGCCCTGTCGCCGCTGGAAAGACTACACAGGCCAAGGCTTTGGCCAGTCGGCTGGGGTTTGTCTATGTGGATACCGGCGCGATGTACCGGGCCTTTGCGGTCCATAAGCTGTGGCTGGAAAAAGAGATAGGCGAAGAAATCGAAGTTGAGCGGGCGCTCATAACCTTCGATTTGGATATTGTCCAGGATGAGAATGGTCAACACATTCTGATTTGGGGCAAGGACGTTACTTCGCAGTTAAGAACACCCGAGGTGTCCATGGTTGCGTCCAAAGCATCCGCACATTCGGCTGTTCGGGAGGCCCTCCTGAAAATCCAACAGGTTATGCCTTCAATGAACAATGTCGTCATGGAGGGACGGGATATCGGGACGGTCGTCATTCCGAACGCCACACTCAAGGTCTTTTTGACGGCCAAAGCAGAGGTCCGGGCACAGCGGCGCTGGAAGGAGCAGTGTCTGAATGGCGTGACTGATTCCTACGAGAAAACCTTACTGCTCCTGAAGCAGCGTGACCGCGAGGACTCTAACAGAGCAATCGCTCCGCTGAAGCAGGCGGACGACGCAGTTCTGGTAGACTGCACAGAGATGTCCATTGAGGAGACTACTGACAAGATTTTGGCCTTCTGGAATGCCAAAATGCCTGATTGGAGGAGATTTGACTAATGTTAAACGCACTATACTGTTTGATTGGCAAAAGCGGGACCGGGAAGTCCACGGTCATGCAGGCGCTGCACGACACCTACGGTTACACGATTGCCCAGAGTTATACAGACCGGGCAAAGCGTACCTCGGATGAGCAGGGGCATGTATTTCTCAGTCCTGCTGAGTTCGATGCGCTGTCGGGCTTGATTCTGCCGCGCAGCAGTCAGGATGGACGCTACGGGATGACCGAAGAAATGCTCGATAAGAGCGAACTCATTGTCCTGGACTACTTAGGTACGCAGGAACTCCTGCAGACCTATACCAAGCGTCCCGTTCATGTGATTGGCCTGCACGCTGACACGCGCACTCGTATCGTGCGGATTGATGGGAGGGGAAACACCTTCCAGGAGCGGCGGAAGCGCCTAAGTTCTGATGAGCATGAATTTTATTCGATGAACGACCTCTGTGACATCGTTGTACCCAATCGGGACCTGAAGCAGACAGTCGGCATCATTAAAAACTTCATAGACTTCTGCGAGGAGGCGGCGTGGGTTTGCACAGACAACGATTGCCTTCAGTTCCGTCGACGGGTTGGTGTAGACAGTAACAAGATGCCGGTCTATGAACTGGTGCAGGTCAACGGGTACGGTGATGACCTGTTTCATGTGGCGCATGGGCGAGTATATTTCAGTGATGTCGATGAGGATGAGCTTGAATCGCTGTTCAACGAATATGGTTGGTCGTATTACAGCCTGCTGGGAGAGGACGGCTGGGGTATTGTTGCAGAAGCCGTTTTTGAGAACAGCGCAACAGAATACGACACTACCGAGGAATATTCGACCTTCGAGGCAGCCGCACGGGCCCTGGGGAAAATTATCGGGCAGGACATTGGGCGATATCTGTGAGGTACTGTATGGACGACGATATTTTGCTGTGGCATGTTTCGTTCGACATAGAGCGGCCGCTAATACGCACCTATGTTCCCCTTGTCCCCAAAAATCCAATGCCCGGTGAGGACATCACGATTCCCAGAATCTGCTTTGCCCCGTCCGTTGAGGACTGCCTCAACGCAATGGTTGCAGACCGGGTGGAGCGTGGCCTTGAAGATGGACGGTTCATGGCATTCCCATTTCGGGTAGCCAAGGATGACCCGTTCCTAAAAACGCCTGATGACATCGGAGATATGGTCCCTGACGCCTATTGGACACGAGAGCACTGGTATTTAAAGCCCGTCACGCTGGCTGGATACCTGATGCAGGTGGACGACTTCGAGGATTATGAATTCTACGACGCTTACGAGTCCCATCGGCCGCTGATTTACAAAATCCTGCTGGAGAACGGTGTTTCCTCAGAGGATTTGGCAGAGTTCGATGGCTGGAGCACGACAGAAGTGCTCATGAGCATACCGACCTGGCTTGGCTACGAAATCGCTCTGCGGCTGAACATCCATCAGCTCCATGCGTTCGAGTGCCTTAACTATCGACCAATAGAAAGTGCATGAGTGCTTAGGCACCTAAGCACTTAAGCACTTGACTTTTTAGGAGTGAAATCATGAAGTGCGTTCTGCAATTTTGACTCTCATCGCAAAAGATGGTAGGATATTACTATCAAACAAGGAAGTATCTCATTACACAAGCATCCATCTATCAGTTTCAAGCAGCTAGGTCTTTAAGCGGGCCTAGCTGCTTTTTATATATATACACAAACATTTTTTAAGGAGGACGACTATGAAGTACAAATTCTTTCAAGGCGGAGTCACTGAGGTGCCGGTTGAGCATCTGATTGAGGACTACCAGAACCTCGCCCAGGTAAAGGAAAATCTGAGCAGGTGCATCCAGGCATACGCGAAAAAGTTGCCCGAATCCCTGGTTTATGATGAGAGAGCCAAAGAGTCTCTGGCGGCGCTCCAAGATGTCAGTGAGACGATTTCCACGGTGATGGATTGCCTTGCAGATAGCATTGACAGCCACACCACCGCACCGGAAGGACTGAAGTTCAAACCGAGCGTCACATCTGTGATTGCAATGGGGTGTAAAACCGGCATCATTGCCCGCGAAGATGGAAGCGATATCCGCTGTGCTGGCGGCATGGATGTGTCCACTGTCTACCCTGGGTGTACCGAGCGGTGCCCGTACAAGAATAAGTGCGAGCAAGAACTTTGCCGTATCCAACTGGAGACCGGCGCTTTTTATACCGGAGATAGCCGAGAGGCCGATGAACTGCTGGACAGCATCGAGCGGTATCCTGACAAGGAGTGATGGCTTATGCGGTTCACTCCATCTGAGGTAAATCGAGCGATGCGGCGGCTGCACTTGCAGGACACTGCGGACAGCCGGTCCCAGGCTATGGCAATCCTGCAAGCCTGGGACCGGGGCATCGGTGACGTGGATGATGTCATTGACGCCTATGAAGCTGCGCAAGCATATTAAGAAAGGAGTTTTTTCATGAAGGCAACAAATATCGAATGGGACGTTGACTGTCCTGAAGACCTGGAGACACTTCCCACAGAAGTCGAGATTCCTGGCGGTATGGAAGACGAGGAGGAAATTTCCGACTATCTGTCGGACCTGACCGGCTTCTGCCACAAAGGCTTCTGTTTGAAGTAATTTTAGAAAGGAGGACGGCTGTGTATCGGGTGTGGTCATTATCTGCACCGATGCACAGCTCATTTTATTATGGATGTCATTTTAAATTTCCGAGAGATGGACATTGAGGCCGAGTTTGATGCGTCCGGGAACCCCACGCCGGAGTTCCTTAGCAACATCATCCAGACCATCATTCAGGAATACGCGGTCCGGGTCTCTGACTCCGAGGCGTTTATCTACCCTGAGCTCACGGCCAGCAACTGTGTGTTCGGCTCCAAGGAGCCGGTCCGACTGCTTCAGCGTGTCTCCGAGTGGAACGGAAGCATTCGGGAGCAGTTTCTGCGGTGTGTGGATGCAGTCTGTAAGGTTTCGACGTTTGGCCAACTGCCGACCACAGACCAACTGCCGCAGCCAAAGAGCCCGGAGATGTACTCCCTGCTGGGTGCCGCAAGCGAAATGAACGATGACTGGTACGACTATGCCGACCATGCAGTTTTCCTGGAGGATGCCAACGGCGACCGCACATTCCGCTGCGTCCTCCAACCGTTCGACCTGGACAACATCCAGCGTGACCCGGAGGAGTATGCCATCGTCACTGTTTTCCCCAAGAGTTGAGAGAGGAGAGATTATTATGTTCGCTGTCATTAAGAAGAACGAGGGGCTGGCCAAAGTCATTGATGCCCCTTCACTCAAGGCGGCCTATGACAAGCTCATGTACTCCGAGGAAGATATGCTTGAGCCTGGAAAGTATCAGCTCATCAATGACCAGAACCCGGAAGAATCCCTGATGTTTGAGTATCTCCCAAGGTACATCCAACGGGTGAGCATTACCCCAAGCCTTGCAAAGACCATTGAGGGGTATCTCAACGCCTCCAATGAGGATGAGTACCAGGGTGAGGACAACACCATTACCGTAACGGCGGTATTCCCGGATGGTATGGAGATGGACGTCAAGTGTTGCGGCTGTGACAATGACCCGTCTTGGACGGAAGCCGTCCTGTTCCAGGACGGCTCCGAAGTCTGCTGTACCGACGTGGAGGAAGAATTCCTCGGTCCATGGGAGTTGGATGATAACGGCCGCCGGTATATCGCCATTGTGTCTGTATCGGATGATGTGGATGCCAAAGAGTAAGGAAGGAGTTTTTTATGGGCATTATGCTTGGGAACCTGTCTGTAAAGGACATTGAAACCCGCCTTGGTATTACGCTTTCTGCTGAGGATGTTGCCGTCCTGCAGGAAAAACGCCAGGAGAACGTCAGTGTCCCCCTTGCAAGTGGGAAGTGGCACTGCTTTGACATTCCCTTTATGTTCATGGCTGCTACGAGAGACGATGCTCTGATGTTTGCCGACATCTTCGGGAAATATACCGGACAGATGCGCGGCAAGTTTTCGATTGGATTTGAACGGTAAAGAAAGGAGGACGGGCAGCTTCAGATTATGAGACCGCCCAACAAAATCATGATGGAGTCTATTATTGTTTACAGTCACTATGAGTATGAGGATTCTCCACTGTTCATTTTGCGTGCAGGAACGCCCTGTAACTATGCCGAGTTCTCCAATGCGGCAGCTATTCTGGCTGCCTTGGATGAATGGTATGGCAATACCGAGCAGGAAACCACGGAATGGGCTTTAGAGTTCGAAATCTGGGCCCGCTTCCTACTGCTGGACGGTGGGCTTATCCTGAATCCGCAGCACCTGGCTTTGGATGAAGTACAGGACGAGTTTTTGGAACTTCTGAACGACGGTCCTGAGCATATTCGAGCCCGTTATGAGCGGATGTCTACCGTTGACATGGAGTCCCTGAAAGAGGCTTGGATGGCGGCAGGCAAGCCCGAGCGGTTCGAATTTGACCCGGATGCGTGCTCAAGCAGGGAGGGGTAAGGTATGCTGCTGGCTACTAAGCTCAAAAACCGTATCCTGTTGGCCGCGAAGCCGGAGGACTTGCCGTTGAAAATTGAACTTAAGAACATCATCGTCAACGGTGTGAAGCGTGGATGCTCCGGGTTTGTCACCAATATGCAGACAGGCTCTTGCGTGTACATCGACACCGAGAAGTTGGTCTATGGGCCGCTCTCAGACAAATGTATGTATCGGTACGCACGGGACAATAAAGACTACTCCAGTAACGGCCTGCAAAATGGCTGGAATCGCTGGGCGACTGATGAAGAACTTCCCAAGCAGGTCGTAGGACTGCTCAGAGAAGGCACTGGTATCATGCGATAGGAGTCCGAGTTTTCTTTTCAATGGCCATACTTCTCCAAATTTAGGAGAGGTATGGCCATTGGCGTCAATATGATATACAAATGACATCATAGTTATTGACAAAATTACATAAACTACATATACTTTATGGTAGAAAGGCGGGTGTATGTAAATGGCCAGCACAATTCGTATTGATAAGGACGTTAAGGATGAAGCTACCCGTATTGCATCTCAACTCGGCATCAGTTTCAATATGGTAGTCAACATCCTTCTCCGACGTTTCAACGCCGACAAGGGATTCTCGTTCCCGGTCCGTTTACCGGATTTGCACGAAAAGGATGTCTTTGATATGACATCGGCGGAATTTGAACAGGCGTGTGAATTAGCTGTTAAAGAGCGTGTTGCAAATCCGCAGATGGATTATGTGACTCAAATTGATGCAGATTCCGGCCAACTAATTAAAAAATATGCAGATGGGCGGGAGGAATATGTCGTACTCTGAGCTTCACGGGGGCCCAGCCCCTCGGATTCTGGTTCTTGCCGGGCCAAATGGGTCTGGCAAGAGCACTGTAACCAAAAAGATTCCTCCCGTTGGGCTATATGTGAATGCAGACCAGATTCAGCGAAATAAGGGATGTAGTTCACTAGAAGCGGCCCAGGAAGCAGAACAGATTCGGAACATCCTATTAGATGCAAAAGCAGATTTCACCTTTGAAACGGTATTGTCAACGGATAGAAACCTGGCACTGCTTCGTAGGGCAAAGGAAGCTGGATATCAAATTATCGCTGTATTCGTTTTGACCAAGGACCCAAGAATCAATGTTGAACGAGTAAAAGCCCGAGTTCAAGGCGGTGGGCATGATGTGCCAGCAGAAAAGATTGTCTCCAGGTACGAAAAATCACTTCAGAACCTCAAACATCTAATCCGTATTGCTGACTACACAAAAGTACTGGACAACTCCGGTGAAACGCCATCACTGATTTGTGAAGTCTCCGGGACAAGTGCAACTGTGAGGCCGTCGCAATACTGGTCAAAATCAGAGATTCTGGACCTAATCTACCTGAAATAGTTTCGTTTTCTCATATGCAACTCACAATTTGACGCTCCTTCCGAAAAATGATACCATATTTACAGCAACTTAAGGAAGTATCACATACTGAAACCATATTTCTTTAGCAATCAGCCAGCATCCTCAAACTTGAGGGTGCTGGCTTTTTATATACACAAAACGAAAAAGGAGCGATAATTGTATGTACTATCTGGTCGACCTGAAGGAAAACAAGACGATTCCTTTCAATAGCAAACTGGACCTGCTGTACTACCGTTTCAGTGAGCCGGAGCATCACCCCCTGTGGTGGGCTCCTGACGAAATCATCCCTCGGATGATGGACTTCATTGAGCTGAACGTAACCGGCAAGGATATTGTTACGGGCTTTGAGAAGGTCCCCGGTAAGTTTTGGTTCTATGGTGGAACCGCCTTCCCGTGCTACGAGAAGGTGGCTACTCTCCGCCGCTATATGGTCACGGATGAGCAGGGGAGGAGCATCGACATTCGCACTTGGCTCCCGGAAATCGCCCTTGTTAAGTCCGGCAAATACCGGCCCGCTCACAAGACGGCTGTTTCCAAGGAGCCTGCGTATCGTCGGGAACCCTGCGGTCAGGGCCGCAAACAGCACTTCCACAGAGTGGGATGCCCCGCTATGTGGCGCTGCTCTCTGGCCGAAGCCATGGATGGAGAGGACCTTGCGCTGGAAGCGGATGTCCGGCCCATGCGGGACCACTCCGGCATCCGTAAGCGCGGCATTAAGGATGAGACCTCCTTTGAGCGGGCCGAGCGCCGGGCAAGCCGTAGTTGGACTTGCTCCAAGTGCTGGAAGGACCAGTCCAAGGCTGGCCGCCAGTGGGCCAAGCATAAGAAGGCCAAAAACGGCCGGTTCCTGCGTGAGAGCATCGACAACCAGCCGCTGCTCTACGCGCACCCGGAGTTCGCGGATGACGACTACTGCTTTCGGCTTCTGATGATGGAATTCATTCTGTGGGGACGTACGTACTGACAAGGAGTTGCTGGGAGAGCGGGGTGCTCTCCCAGCAACCCGCTACGAGGGAGGTGATATTGTGGAACACATGGCGCAATGTCCCTTTTGCGCTGAACTCCAGCACATTATAGAACTGAATGAATATCTCGTGAAGAGCAGTAACCGCTCCGGGAAGACCTGTATCGAGTATCGGGTCGCACTGGTGCAGAAGACCATCTACAACGGCTATTCCTGTGGGAGTAGTACCAGTCAGTCGTTCCCGCTGAATTGTTGTCCAGTCTGCGGCCGGAAAATTGAAAATGTTGACCTGGTGGAGGGAGGTGATTAGGCCCAAACCGTTGACTTTATATTGAAATTCGATATAATCGAATTGTGTGTGAATGTGTGTAATTAGGAGGGTGGTAAATAGCAGGCAGACGCCAAAACAGGTGTATTGCCAATAAAATGGGAGGAAAAATTGACATGACACTGACAGATGAACAATGCGCTGTATTAGAAAAGATTGCCTCTAAATCCAAAATGGACTGCTGGTTCTGCATCGACGGAGACAACCAAATCCGTGATTTGGAGGAAGGCGAAAAGGTCATAGATACCATGGAGGGCGTCCGGCTGCTGCAGGAAGGTATGTCCTGTTACGCAGACTACGATTTGACCTACCGGGAAATCTATATCTTCGAGCATATCCCTGGGTTAGTCGTTCAGCCTGAACACTGGGAAGGGTTAGAAAAGCCCATGGATTATTTTGACGCAGAAAAACTCTATTCAGATAAGGTTCGGAGTATCTTAAAAGATACCTATGGCATCGACAACCTTGACTTTGAGGAAGGAGATGCCCTGCGGGTCGATATCATCCTGGATATAGCCTTCTTTCTGAGTTCAGGCAAATCAGAACAGGAAAGTATCGAGGCCGCATTGAGGGAACACAAGGACGAAATTCCATATATTCGGATGGCATCCCATGGCTACGTCATTGCACACAGTACGGATGCCCAGTCTGGGAATATTCCTAATGCAGACTTCGTGAGCCTCTATCGCGGACTGGTCGGCACAGAGTTTGCTGATGAGAACCTGGCTGTACAACTAGCGAAAGCGGATGGTGTCAAATTTATCGAAGGGATGAATGGAGTCCCGGATAACTATTACATTGACACGCCGCAGAATCGGGATATCATTCTAAGTTACATGCAAGCGGCTAACCGTTAGCATATGCCCCGCTCTTTTTTGAAGAGCGGGGCTGTTTTTTTACTGGGTCTATTCTGAATAGGGTGCAAACTCAAGAGCGGTGCGGTATACTAAATGGCAAAGGAGGGCCCACATATGTTTGCTGACTACATAAAGAACGCCAGAGGTCGACGCGGCCTTTCACAGCGTGAAGTCGCAGACTGCCTCTATGTTTCTGAAAAAACGGTATCCGCCTGGGAAAATGGGCATTGCATCCCGCAGCCTTCCCTGTGGGCGAAATTGGGGGACATATATGGCATTACCATTATGGACATATTCGAACAGTTATTTCAGGACTCAGAGATGCTGGAGTTCCCGCATTTACTTTCAAAAGAAGAATATCAGGCAGTCCTTTCGGCCACGCCGTTTCTCTCAAAAAAATCCATTGAGGATACACTCCAACACCACGATGCTGGCCATGGGTATTGCTGGGACTATGTGCTCACACTGACCAGGCAGGAGTTCGAGGTCTGTAAATATCTGATGCAGGCTCATGAAGGAATGACAATCTTTGAGGCGTGGGATACCTGGATTCAACCGAGAAACACTAGAATGACTAGGAGGGAAACTCTATGCTGCTCTTAGGGCAAAGGAACATACGTAGAGTTAAAGCACAGGTTGTTGCAAACTCACTATCCAAGAATGAAGTCATGCTCTTGAAACTTATGTCGGAATTCCATGCCTGTACGCTAATGTTCCTGAACAACTACCTCCAGCGTAATCCAGAGTCGTATTTCGGATTCGATTCTGCCATGGACCTTCTCGTTGGAAAGGGGTGCGTGCTGGTACAGGTTATACTGTACGGACATGAGTGGTACGCTATGACAGACCTCGGCTATGATGTGTGTTCAATCATTCGCCGGAGGCATTTAGTGGGCCATACCAGCAATGAAAGCATCGACTATTTTCATCATGAGCACAGTGAAGGGCATATCTTTCCCATAGAATTTGACCTTGACCAGTTTAAAATGGTATAATTCTTCTATCAAACAAGGAAGTATCTGTCTACCAACAAATAAAATATCAAACTCTCAGCCAGTCCTTTTACGATTCTGTAAGAGGATTGGCTGTTTTTATATATCAATCTATATACACGAACGGAGGAAAAGAAAATGCGTAACGCACAGGTCACAAAACAGGTCACTTTCGATGAGGCTATCAGACTGATGGAGGGTATCCGTCGCTCTAATTTGGTGATGGGATACCGCTTCATCAACTACGCCAATGATGAGTGCTTCATCCGTCCTACTAAGGTCTCGGCTATCTATCGGGACTGGTATTGGGAGTGCGATTGCTGTCCGCCCAACGATACGGTCGTCACGCACCTGCACATCCTGCTGCCGTCACATGTCGCTCTCGACGTTGTGGAGTCTGTTCAGTTTGGCACCCTGATGGAGGCCATTGAAGAGTTCACGGTCGGCAGTAAGTACCGTGATTCTTAAGTGCTTAAGCACTCAAAAAAGGAGGAGTAGAACTATGTTGCCCCAGTACGTTGAAAAACAGTTGACGCTGAACCTGCTGACAGACGATATCGTCAATACAGCATTGGAAGCTGGCGACTACGAGGGTATCAGCACGGAGACGGCCAGGCAGGCGTGTTATCAGTGGATGAGCCACTCCGCAGTCTGGAATGAGGAACTGGCTCAGTTCACGGCCGAGTATTGCCAGAGTACTGACTCTGAGCCGGATGACCTTCAGGTCCTGGATGTCATCGCGGACATTTCCAACGAAATCGAGCGGCTGTTGGTCAACGAGGCCGTCATCGAGTATCGGAAGAAGCACATCCACGATGAGTCTGTGGTCCAGGCTATGGAGAAATCCGGTGTCCTGGCGGATGTCGTGGATATGTCGGCACTCCTGGCGTCTCTGGCAGTCGGTGGGAAGCAGGAAGTGGAAGACAACTGTAAACCGCTTCTGGAAGAAAACAATTTGACTGTGGCAGATGTCATCAAGGTGGCTGATGCCTACCAAGTCGAGTAAGGGAGGTTTCTATATGTGGTACGTATTGGTGTCTCATTACATTGGCCCCGGCGTTGCGCTCCAGCGAGGTTGGCGGGAGTGTGAGAACGAGGAACAGGTCCAAGATGCCCTCTCGGAAATTCTGAAACGTGGTGTCCGTACGGATGAAATCACGGTACTAAGTGTTCCTGAGCCGGAAAACACCATGTCTGTCGATGAATTCCGGGACAAGTTCGGCATCTAACTCAAAATTTCGAAAAGGAGGACGGCCTTTGCATCCCAGGAACATAAGCCTTGGGGTGCAAAGGCCAATTTTTATGAAAACATTTACGAATAAGGACAAGTATCCTTTTGCTTTTTACTGCAACGCCACCGGCGATTTGTTTATCCCTGACACAGACCTAAACGGAACGCCCCGTGACCTCAAAGATATGTCTGAACTCCCATACCCGCTCCAGGCTCTCTATGAGCGCTTCTGGAGCGAGCAGTATGGCTGGTTGACCTATATGGTCAAGGCCGATACCGGCTTCGGGATGATGATGGAACAGGAATTTTCTGCGGATGCTGGTGAGGACTACGATACCCAGATGGATGCGCTCTATGAGCAGGTCACTGCCACAGCGGAGAAAATTGAAAAGTCTCTTGCTGTCTTCTGTCCAAAAGCTGAGGTGTACCTCGGTCGGGAAACAGGGCTAGATGGCTGTCATGAACTCTGCGTGTTTGTCCCAGCAGATGCGATGGATTATGAAATCGAGCAGATGATTTATGTCCTGACCCTGATAGGGAAGGATGAGGAACCGCCCTATGAGAAAAAGGCGTTGAATTCCTGGCAATATTCGTCTTTCCAGAAGGACAACAATTATTTCTCCATTTGCGGAGGATTCCATCCATACTACGCCAAGCAGCCTGTTGTAACAATCGGCTTTACCGATGACTGCGAACTGACGGAATTCACGGTCCTTGTCGCACGGAAGGCCATGGAGGAAGACGGCGTACTTAACGCCGACAAGGTGCAGGAGCGGCTGGAGCAGGTTATGCGCAACATCAAGAAATCTGCAGCAGAGGCCGGGAAAAATGTGGAACCGGATGTCGTGATGATTCGCGCCCTCAACACGCTCTTTCCCTGTGCGTGGGAGTTTCCGAAGCCGGTCTTTACCATCAACTTTGATGCTCTGGACGAGGAGGATGAGTAAATCATGCCGGATACACCTGATTTGATTATGGAGCTGAACGACTTCGCCAACCACTGCGGGTACTTCTTCAATGCCTGTATGCAGGATGGCATCATCGCCAACAACGGCTATAACTGTTCTCACCCAGACCAGGACGAGACGGTAGAGGACGACAGTGGCGAGTCTGTTGGGTGCTGCCATTGCTGGAGCTGTCCGCTCGGGTATCCGCCAAACGCCAAAGACCTCGTTGACTGCGGCATCCTAAGTGAAGAAGATGCCCGTGCAGACTACTTCGATGAACTCTCTGGCGAGTATTTTTCGGCAGTGGACTACATCGTCGTGTCGGACGAGGATACCATCCGGCGACTGCGGGAGGCCGGGATAACCGGGCTGGCCGTAAGCACCAATTAAAATTTCAGAGGGAGGAAAAAGAGCATGAAGGAACACGCGGAAATCACGGTGCGGGATATTGCCAACCGTACCAGTAGTCACATGGTCATCAAGGACAACGGAAACGGCTCGACGCTGTGGAGTGGATACCAGTACAAGGTGCTGGAATCTATCTATGCGGACGCCGTGTGCGAGAACGTCACCGTCCAGTCGAACCGTCTTATCCTGTGGCTGCACCACGACGAGGTGGAGCGGGTCACACGCAAGGCGGCGACAGCCTGACACTAAAGGTAAGCCCCCAAGCACTTAAGTGCTTGGGGGCGCGCGGTTTTTACACCTTCCACA